>OLHJ01000314.1_pt1 | contig 16057 bp, 14 predicted proteins | sample 1609491 | NCBI WGS metagenome assembly OLHJ01 (sample SAMN05416861, study PRJEB24817) | seawater metagenome | isolation source: Sea water | place: Canada:Atlantic | collected 2013-11
AGATGCTCAGGAGTCTCGTGGGCTCGGAGATGTGTATAAGAGACAGTTTAAAATCTTATCTCTTAGCCTTAAAATCTACTTTAATCACATTATTTCTAAAATTTTTTTTCACAGAAGGGTTTAGCTGTTTTTCATGCTGCAAAGTTTGATCTAAGCTGTTTGGCAGATCTCTTAAACAAGTAGACAATTTCTGATATTTAATGCAAAACGGGTCATCGGTAGGCTGCACAGGCCGATCTTGCATGTACTTGTCTTGCACATGCAGTACAAACCCCAACCAAAATTTTCGATACACCTCAATGGGCACATCTGAACGAGAGTTGTCTTTTCTTGAGCGCAGCATTTCGTTAGCGGCTAAACCAAAATGTAAGGCCGCCTCATCCCCTACTGGCAAAGCATTGCCTTCTTCCACCCATTGATGCAGCAATTCATTCACCTGATTAATTTGGTTTTGAACACTGCAATTGGCTTGCACATAAAAGTACTGCTGCTGACTTAACTCCAATGCCAAGCCAGTAATAATGGCAATGTCTTCTTCGGGCAGCGGTGCCTCTAGCTGGGTAATCACACAAGCTTCGCGCCAGAGTCTTTGAGTAAAAAGCATTTCGAAATTATTAAAATCGAGCCGAGTTAATCCACAAAACACCATTACATAACCACTGCGCCATTCCATGGCAATGACGCATTTTTGATTATTCAGGGTTACTTCATGGGCAAACCATACCATGGCGCCTAGCACACCATGCTGGGGCACAGAGTGCACACCTAACTCTGGAGGCTCTTTGGTTATTTCATCACAGGAGACAATAGGAAGGTTGACAAGGTCATTGGCTAGGTCTTGATTGAGGTTAAACTGAATCATACTAACAAGACTCCACCTAACGATCAGAAATCCACTAAACACAAAGACACGGTAAACCATATCTTGGCTGTATTATGAACCCATTAGTTACTTGTTGTTGTAATGTTTTGGCATGAACAGAACGTCAATAAGCCATTTAGGAATAAAGGTCGAGCAGGACGGTGACGGCGCTTGGGTCTGTTAGGCTCAAGCGCATGTAATGGTATTAGAAGAAAGAATAAGGATTATTCTTCCTCAAAAATAACCCCCACCTTAAGTTTATCGGCCACATAAATCTCTTCGCCGTCTACTTCTACGGTGCCACGGGCCACAGCCATGACCATCTTGCGATTGGCTTTGCATTTATCGATGGTTAATTTAAAGCTTACGACTTTATGATGCGGGCGCACTTCCCCTAAAAATTTTACGTCGCCTATGCCCAGTGCGCGTAATTTTCCGTGGTAGCCTTTTGCTGCTAGCAATACGCCCATAGACTGCCACATGCCTTCAATGCCTAAACAACCAGGCATAATAGGGTCCCCTGGGAAGTGGCATTTAAAAAACCAAGAGTCTTCATCCACTGGCATTTCTATGGTGATCTCGCCTTTTTCGGCTTCACCACCATCTACGTCTAGATGACGGATGTTTTTAACCAGTGCCAGCTCGTCTTCTGGTAATTGAATTTTAATGCCTTGCTTGGCCAATTCACCCAGTAAAGTGTGCACGGCAACATCTGCTACAGTTTTTACAGGAGTGCTTTGTGAAGTGTTTGTCATTAATTTAATTTCTTGTTTATAAAATTGCGCTCAGACGGTGTCACTTGGCTAACACCGTATTGAGACTGTTTAATTTGCCGCCACTATAGAAACCGATTAAGAGACTGACTTAACCCAAAGCCTCTTTTAGTTGACCCAATGTAGCACTGTATTTCTTCAAATGGGCCTTAACTTAGCCATACCCCAAGGCCTTGGGCGTTTAACAAAACATCTGTTTTTATTACAGCCTGCTGCTCTTGCACACTCAATAAACAGTTATGTTTTTCTAAATTACCTAAAAAATGCGTCATTAATATTTGATTTAACAAGGTGACATATTCTTCACTGCCCGGTTCGCACTCTTGAGCAGCTGTTTTAGCCAAAGAGACCAATTCATCCACTTGAGTGATTAATCGCTCACCATGAGGGCTTGGGTTCTCCAGCACCCCATAATGGGTCAGAAACATGCGTTTAGGTGTGTAATCTAACAATAAGCGTATGGAGTTCTTAAGCGCTTCAGGATCAAACTGAACGGGTGTGGTGGTGGGAAATAAAAAGGGGCCATTTTCGTTGGTTAATTCTTGGTAAGCCAAACCAAAAGTGTCGCCAGTGAAAAAGCCTTCACTGGCGCGGTCAAATACACAGAAATGATGACGAGCATGCCCAGGTGTATCCAGAAACGTTAACACTCGTTCGCCCAATTTAAGAGTATCTTTGTGAGCAGGACTGATCACACGTTTTTCATCTACGGGCAATAAATTACCGTAGGTTTTGTTAAATTCAGCGGCACCATACACGGCCGTGGCACCTGCTTGCAGCTTACTAGGGTCTATCATATGGCGCGCGCCTTTTTCATGCACCACCAAAGTGGCCCCTGGTAAGGACTGCATCAATAACCCCACACCACCCGCATGATCTAAATGCACATGAGTGGGTATGATGTATTTCACTTGGCTTTCAGATAAACCTAGCTGTTTTAAACACTCTAATATAAGGGGGACCGTGTCTTTGGTACCCGTTTCTATTATGGCTACTTCGCCAGCATCTTGAACAATATAGCAAGCGGCCATATTAGGGCGCTGAAAGTGAGTGTCTAACTGGGTAATGCCCCAACCTAAATCAAGCATGTTAATGTTATTCATTAAAATTCTAACCACCTTTTACGGGCTAATCCTGCGATTGTTAAGGGCTAATGTTACAAATTTTGCATTATGAAATTTAAATGGTGCCATGCAAAAAAACGGCTTATTTACTTAGGCGGCTAAATCTATCAATGAATATTCAACGAAAGGGTTCCACTAATGCCATATTAAGGTGTCATATTTTTAAGATTTTCACCATGGCCGAATAAATCTGATTTCTCTACATTTTAGAATCTAGTGATATGGGTTAGGCAAGAACCAACCTATTCGTTAAAGGGCATTCATGAGTGGGAAAGTTTAGAGATGGCCCATAAAAACAATACACTTAAAAACAGTGAGCACACACTTCAAAGGCTAACTTCAATCGAGCACCCTAGAGAAAGTGCTCACATATGGGGTTTTACTTGGCAATGGCTTTTAAGATGTTACTGGTGCTAATCACCCCTGCAATAAGACCCAGTTTACTGACAAATATGCGCCGAATGCCATGCTGTAACATAATATAAGCCACTTCTTGCAAATTGGCCTTAGCATCTACCTGCACCACCTCTGGGGTCATGACCTGATTTACCGTACAACTTTCATCGGCCTTGCTGGCCATTTGCCGCATAATGTCTTCGTCATATTGCTGCCCTACAAATTCGGCGTAAACCTCTTCCAGTAACTTACTTTTCTCCTGAACGCTTTTGCTTTCAAATAACACAATATCGGAAAACGTCACCACCCCCACAAGACTATGGTCGCTTGCAATAACAGGGGCTCCACTGATTTTATTTTTCATAAAGAATTCAGATAAGCGCTTAATAGACCATCCTTCATAGGCCATGAGCACCTGAGGTGTCATAATGTCTTGTGCACATATTTCAGTTTTCATATAAGCCCCTTTTTAGTGCTTAAATTAACAGTTCAATCATTATTGTCTTGTTAATTAATATAGACGATGTGGCTCATAAGCTCACCTAATTTTTTAGACTTAAGGGTTATTAATTTTTTAATTAAGAGCATAGAGAGAATTGAATAAAATTAAATAAAGGAAACTTTAACACCCTTAATCTTCCCCTAAGCCGACTCGCCATTGCTAAATATCAAGACTCATTGAAAATATAATTAATGTTTTCTGGTTTACTATTAAAAGGAAGTGATGGAGGAGAAATGAAAATTCCGCCTAGTGAGGCGGAATTAATAAACGGTTCAATAAGAAATTTTAACTCAATAATTCATCAAAAGGCTCAATGATTACTTGTTCTCCTGCAGTTACGCTGCCACGATCTTTTTCTAGAATAATGTAACAGTTCGCTCGGCTCATGGAGCTTAAGATACCCGATCCTTGCGCACCATTAGGACTCACCATTAACTGCCCGCTGTCATTCACTTCATAGTTACCACGCTGAAAATCGGTACGCCCAGGGCGCTTACCTATTTTTGCGCTGGTGGTGGCGGTTAAACGCAAAGGTGTTTTAGGGCTTTCCCCTGAGGCTTTACGAATTAAAGGTACGGCCAATTGATGCAAGGTCACCATGGCGCTAACTGGGTTGCCGGGCAAGCCAATGAAATAACTACTGGGCAGTAAGCCAAATGCAAAGGGCTTGCCGGGTTTAATGGCCAATTTCCAAAAAGCAATTTTTCCTAACTTTTCCAATACGGTTTTGGTGTAATCTGCTTCCCCCACAGATACGCCACCACTGGTAATAACAATATCAGCTTGTTCATCGGCTTGAGTAAACACTTCAGTAAGCTTTTCAATGCTGTCTTCGATAATGCCAAAATTTATTATGTTCACATCTAAGCGTGTTAATAACGCATTTACCGTATAGCCATTACTTTCATAAAACTGCCCAGGGGCTAATGTTGAACCTGGTTTTTTAAGTTCATCCCCGGTGCTAATTAACGCTATGGATAATTTTTTATAGACACTGATTTTTTGACTGCCCAAACCAGCCAACGAGCCTATGTCTGCAGAAGTTAAGCGACGCCCTTTTACCAGTACGGTTTGGCCCACTTTAATGTCTTCACCTTGTCGGCGAATGTGCTCCCCCTCTAAAACAGCTTGATTAATGGTAATTACATCACCATTGGCTGTGGTGTTTTCTTGCATGATAACGGCATCGCAACCCTCTGGCACTTGTCCACCGGTCATGATGCGCACACAATCGCCTTTTTGAATGGTTTGGGTTAAGGGGTGCCCGGCAAATACTTTTGCCACCATGTTTAATTGCGCGCCTGCAACGGCATCTTGATAGCGCACCGCGTACCCGTCCATGGCGCTGTTGTCTTCAGGGGGAATGTTCAGGCTACTGGATTGATCACTGGCCAATATTCGGCCAAGGGCATCTTCTAAATCAACCGTTTCTACTGCTTGGTTATTATTAACCATGGCCAGTAATTGCTCCATGGCATCTTCAATTGTCACAAGACCCGGAGCGCTACAGCAATCAACCATTTAACGTTTCTCTTTAACTAAGGGAAGTATTTAATATGTTAACTCAGTCAGTCTGACACTGACACACATTAAAAAACCAACATGGGGCACTCTTTAGTAAAAAGTGAATTCTAAAAGCTACCCCTTTAATTTATATTTCTGTGGTGACCTTTTGTTCACCCACCATCCAAACGGCCGCTTCTACACGGCTTTTTAAATCCATTTTTTTCAACAAGTGTTTAACGTGCACTTTAACGGTGCCATCGCTAATATCCAGTTCACGGGCAATTAATTTATTGCTTAAGCCCTTAGAAATAAGCTTTAAAATTTCCAGTTCACGGCCGGTTAGGCTGTCGATAATGTTGTTCACTTTTTTCTGAGGACGACGCAGCGCGCTGGCCAATACTTCTGTTAAACGCTCACTAATGACCATTTTTCCAAGCGCGGCTTGCTTGATTTTTTCAAGTACCTCTTCTGGCTCCATGTCTTTTAATAAAAAGCCGTCGGCACCACCTGTAATAGCCGCCACCACATCTTCATCATGATCACTTACGGTGTACATCACGATGCGTGAGGTTACACCTTTAGCGCGCATGGCTTTTAATGTTTCAATGCCATCCATGCCTTGCATATTAAGATCTAAAATAATCAGGTCAGGTTCTTGATCTAAATCTTGCTTAAGATTACTCATTAACTCTAAGGCTTCTGCTCCGCCACTGGCTTCAGCGATAATTTCTAAATCATCTTCAAATTCAATAAGCTGACGCAGCCCTTTACGCAGTAAGGGATGATCATCAACAATCATTAAGGTTGCAGCATCTGTCATAAAAACCTCTTTGGTTACGCATTCCACACTTACACTGCATACTAACCCAAAACAGATAGGTCTAATTGGCGGCAATGTACTCTGTCATGGTTGTTATCATTACCTAAAAAGTAAAACAGGCTTTGACATGTATCAATATTAACGAGAGCTTTTAATTTACCACTATCCCAACACCCCATACAGGCATCCGATATAGGTACTCCGCAGTAGGTAGTTTACCCTATTTAGCCTCCCCCAAAACACTTAGCTTTTACGCTTTATCCTTAAAATTTTTAAGTGTTTAGCGTATTTTTGCGTAAAACTTGAAAATCGCCTTTATTTACAGCTATTTAGCTACCCCCTTCTGATTATTGTGGGCTTTAAGGCCCCATTGCATAGTGAACTTGGAAGCACAAAAATATTCACTTGGAGGTCGTTATGTCCACACAATATCAACAGACTGGAGAAGGTAAAACACCTTCGAAGGACTACAAAGGGGGCAAGGATATCCACGATTGGGATCCTGAAGACGCCACCTTTTGGCAAAGCACCGGGAAGGCGGTGGCCAGTCGAAACCTATGGATCTCAATTCCTAGCTTGTTAGCAGGGTTTGCGGTTTGGTTGTACTGGGGCATCATCACAGTACAAATGCTTAACCTTGGTTTTCCATACGCAAAATCTGAACTGTTCTCGCTTATGGCCATTGCCGGTTTAACCGGTGCCACATTACGAATTCCCAGTAGTTTCTTTATTCGCCCATTTGGTGGGCGTAACGTTATTTTCTTTACCACTGCATTATTGATGATTCCTGCCGTCGGCACGGGCTTCGCTTTGCAAGATCAAAATACCCCACTTTGGGTGTTTCAGTGCTTGGCATTATTATCAGGTTTAGGGGGCGGTAACTTCGCGTCTTCTATGTCTAACATCAACTTTTTCTACCCTAAAAAGCAGCAAGGTTTAGCACTAGGCTTAAACGCAGGCTTGGGTAATTTTGGCGTGACCACCATGCAAATCGTGGTGCCTTTATTCATGACCTTCGCCATTTTTGGCGGCGAACCCATGATATTGCAAAACACCTCTGGCACCTTGATTGGTAAAATTCCAGCCGGAACAGAATCTTTCATTCATAACGCCGGTTTTGTTTGGTTGTTACTGTTAATACCATTGGCCTTTGCCGGTTGGTTTGGTATGAACAACCTACGTGCTGACCACGTTTCTCCTAAAATTCCAAACCCAGTAGGCGCCATTGCGGGTATGTCAGGCATGTTATTGGTGGGCTTTGCCACGGCGATTTTCGGTCTTTGGTTGCTACTACCTGAAAAGGTAAACGGCTCGGGCTTTGGCGTTCCTAAAGAAATAGTCCTGCTGATTGTTATTACCTTAACGGTGCTAGCTCTTAAAATGATTCCAGGCTCTATTGGTGAATCGTTAAGCCGTCAATACAAAATTTTTGGTAACAAGCACACTTGGGTAATGAGCGTTATTTACACCATGACTTTTGGTTCATTCATTGGCTTTGCTGCTTCTTTCCCACTATCTATTAAGGTGATATTTGGTTACCAGCATGTGATGGTAGACGGTGTTATGAATCACGACATGGCGAATGCTAATGGCCCAAGTGCCCTTATGTATGCTTGGATGGGGCCTTTCATTGGCGCGCTTATTCGCCCTGTAGGTGGCTGGGTAGCGGATAAAATTGGTGGTGCACTGGTAACACAAATTTGTGCAGCGGTAATGGTAGGTGCGGCGCTAGGCGTTGCGTACTTCATGCAACTGGCCTATCAGTCAGCTACACCAGAAGAGTATTTTGTGCCTTTCTTTGTATTGTTCTTACTGTTATTCGCGGCTACTGGCATCGGCAATGGCTCTACTTTCCGCACTATTTCCATGGTGTTTAACAAAGAACAAGCGGGCCCTGTACTGGGCTGGACTTCAGCAGTCGCGGCATACGGTGCCTTCTACATTCCTAAAGTACTAGGTGAGCAAATTAAACTCACCACACCAGAAAATGCCTTAGTGGGGTTTGCGGTTTTCTACGGCGTTTGCCTACTGGTTAACTGGTTCTTCTACCTTCGTAAAAATGGTGAGTTCTACAACCCATAGGCTCACTGTCCCATCCATTAAAAGGCTTTAAGTCTTTTAATTAAAACCCAAATACCCAGCCTAGGCTGGGTATTTGGGTTTTAGGGCTTAGCCATATGCCAATACAGCCTGATATTTATCTGCTAGAATTAGCGCCAATCAACGCTTATTTTCCCAGTTTTCTGTTATTCCTTGGTATCCCATGAAATTATTAATTCGTAACCTTTCACGTTCCACAACTGAAACTGAAATCCGCAGCTTATTTGCATCTTACGGTAAAGTGCAGTCTTGTAACCTTGTAATGGATGCCACCACAGGTAAATCAAAAGGTTTTGGCTTTGTAGAAATGCCCACCAACAGTGAAGGCGTAAAGGCCATGAAAAACCTTAATGGCATGGAACTAGACGGTTTAAAAATCCGCGTAAAACGCGCTGAAGAAAAAGAAGATTAATTAGCTCTACACTTACCAAAACAGCTGCCATTAAAGGCCTGTTTTGGTGATTGCCAGTTTATATCTCGCGGCTTTTATTACCCTTAATCACCTAAAAATTAAACCCCTCTTACCTACCCCTAAGCTTACTCTGATACCTCAGCTAAGATATTGGATAACTGATTTAACTGCTCGATCACCAATGGACAAATATTTTCGTTCCCGCTGTTAACCATTTTGCCATCTAGTTGAGCCAACAGTTTTCGTGAGTCGGCCATTAACAGCTCGCCTTGCTGGGTAAAGACTATTTGCTTTTGTTTTCCCTGCCCTTCAATTTGCTGTAAATACCCTAGCGCCGAGAGCTGCTTGACCGTTTTTGCCACCATTTGCCGAGACACTTTCAAGGTGCGCGCTATTTCAGATGCGTAATTTATGCCGCAGTCTAGGGCACTTAAGAACTGTAAAACCGATGTGGAAGCCCCTGTGTAACCCATACTCTGCAGGTTTTCAGATAAATAATGAGAGATCTGTTCCGTCACTGATGACGCTGCCATCACCAGTTTTAGAGCGTGGCTCTGCACCATGGGCGTACCCATTCGTGTCAACCTTGTTGACATAATAGTTTCCTTGGATTAAATTATTTATGTCAACTAAGTTTACATGAGGCACATACCATGGTCACCCTCCCAAACGTTTTACGCATGAATGCCAGCACTTGTTTGGGCTTTGGCGCATTATTCAGTGCAGTACCCAACAGCGTGGCGCACTTTTTAAGCAGCACCTCCCCCGCACCAAGCTTAGTGGTATTCATACTGGGATTAGGGCTCATTTCCCAAAGCATTCACCTCTTTTGGGCATCTTTTCAAACACACATAAGCAAAGGGCTTATCGTATATTTTTCCGTGGGTGATTTTGCATGGGCACTTGCCTCACTGGCTATTATGTTAATGGGGCTATGGGTCAATTCAGCCCTTGGAATGCTATGCACCAGCCTAGTAGCACTGATGGTGAGTATATTAGGCGTCATGCAAATTAGCGCTTCTAAACAACAGCAGGGCCCCCAGTGCTAAACCTTCATAAAGCTTATTAACAGGCGTCGTTATCACTTAAAAACACAAACTTTGCCGTTTCAATTTAAACCGAGGCATTTGACAGAAAATGCCCACCAACTAGTCTTATAACTAGCCATCAATATTAATTAAATCACCGTTAGGGCTCCCGGATATGTCCCTACGTCTTATTAATTTACCGCTGTTTATTCTGTCTTATTTATTAATGCACCTTCCCGTGTTTGGCCAAAGTGATGACAAAAACCAATTCTTTGACATGTCTCTTGATGAACTTATCCATGTCACTGTCGCCTCTAAACGATTAGAAAAAATTGAAGATGCCCCCAGTGTCATCAGCGTGATTAGCCAAGAAGATATTCGACGCTTTGGGGCCCGCCATTTAAGAGATGTATTAGACAGGCTGGTTAATGCACAAATAATCGGCTCCACCGCGTATCCGCACAACCGAACTTCTCTACGGGGCGTCACCCAAACTCACTTGGATGATAAAGTGTTAATACTGCTCAATGGGCGCCCTATTCGGGAAGCCGGCCAAGGGGGCGTAAACGGCGACATATATTCCACGTTTCCTTTAGAAATTATTCAACAAATTGAGGTCATTCGCGGCCCAGGCTCCGTTCTTTATGGCAGCAATGCTTTTGCAGGGGTGATTAATATTATAACGCTTCACCCAGACTCAACGTTTAGCGCTGAACTCAATGCGCAATACGGCAGTTTTGATAGTAAACAAGTAGCATTACAGGGGGCAGGTTACGTTAAACAAGTGAGCTTCTTAGGCGCGCTTTCGGTTCATGACAGTGAAGGTGATCGCTTCAGTAATACAGCAGGAGAGTTTGGCCCAAATGGCACTTATGAAACAGGCCGGAATGCCTGGCAAGGCATGTTTCAATTGCAGGGGTATGATTTCAATATTCAAGCTTTACGAAATAAAGTGAAACAAAAAAGCGCCAATAACGTATTAACCTTCCCTTCCGAGGATTGGCAAATACAAAGAAGTTTCATCGATATTGGCCATGAAAAAGAACTAAATACTCACTGGCAGCTAAATACCAACATTACCTTTAACGGCATGGAGAATACTGCCGGAATTATTGGCGGTACCGGACGATTTTTCACCACCTCCTCTAAAAGCTATTTAAGTGAAATAGCTTTGCATGGAAAGCTGTCGCCAAAGAGTAACATCATTTTTGGCAGCAATTACGAAACCATAACAGGGGATAATGTCTCCGATGGGGTGCTCAATACCGATATTGATTCATGGAACTCTAGCTTGTATTCCCAATTTGATTACCGATTTAGCAATAAACACAAATTCAGTTTTGGAATACAATCCAACAAAGCAAAGAATCAAAGTGCCAAACTTTCACCCAGAATTGCCAGCATTATTAAAGTAACCCCCAACACCATATTAAAAATGTCTTATGATGAAGCGTTTCGATCCCCCTATGGGTTAGATTTATTTTTAAACGCGTCCTTTTTACAGGGAAACCCAGACCTTATACCTGAAACCATTAATACCTACACCACACAAATCAGCTATAAGAAATTACAGCATTATTTTGCACTCACCCTTTACAAAAGCCACCACAAAGATTTAATTGTTCGCACCATAGGGGATGATGATTTGGTGACGCTTACCAACCAAGGCTATGTGGATTATTACGGATCAGAAATAGAATACAGTTTTAAGCTTAATTCACACTGGCAAATAGATGGCAACATGTCTTATCAAACTAACGAGAATGACCTTAACCAAGAAGATGCCACATTCCACCCAAACTGGATGATTAAAAATGGCCTGTCTTATAATAATCATGGCATCAAAGTGGGTACATTTTTAAGTTACTTTGGCGCGCCTACTCAGGCAGTCGAACTTAACCCTGATGTGCTAGAAGTAAACCCTGACAGTACAGAGTATTATTTATTAAGCGCCAACCTTGTATTTGAATTAGGTGAAATTATTAATCAGGCTGAATTTAAAAATTTAGAATTATCCTTGTACGCTGACAACCTATTAGATGAGAAAGTTTATTACCCTGAGATCAGTCGATTACAAGTGAACAGCATTCCTAGCCATGCTGGTATTGGATTTTATGGGAAACTAGCCTATCGCTTTTAATCTGTTTAATAACATACATTTTAAAACCGGCCGAATTCATCTCACTTAAAAAAGCCACGAGTAATTTAATTAAACGTGGCTTCTATTCTTGTGTAAAAAAATTAACAATAGTTAAACACTATTTATTCAAATCCAATTTTATACACAGTGGTTGTGCCGCTCACTTCATTGCCCACGGCCACAAAGTGCTGGTTATTGCGAGTAAAGTATTCAATTGACTCAGGTGCAAGATCTCCTGCGTCACGATTATAAATACCATTGTCACAATCTCCATCATCAAGTTCACTACACACACCATGATTGAAATCACGATTATTTAAGTAGCTCTGAAATACAGGTGCTTGTGGGTTAGTAATATTATACACCATGACTCCCCCTTGACGCTCTAAACCTACAAAAGCATAAGCTTCACCATTGATCAAAGCCACTTCTACCGCTTCGGGTTCCACTCCTTTGTCATCACTGCGGTTATCGGCTGTCTCGGTCAGGTCATTGTTGTCACTGGTGGCATTTAACGATTCAGCATCATAGCTGTATACTCTTTTCGCGATATCATCACCGCTATCAAACACTAACTCGGCTTGGTCATTCCAAATAGAAAAAGAACGTCCACCAAATGCCAATACTGTATCTGTATCACTTAAGACTGGTTGATCCATAATCACTTTAAGTCGCCCTAATACTTCTTTATTGGCTAAGTCATTATACAAAGGGTGATTATTATCTACCTCTAAATCTTTGCCACGGCCTTCATCGGTAAAAGAAATACAGTCATCCAGTTCAGTATTGTATTGTTCACTTCCTGAAAAATCATCGCCGTCCCAAGCATGACCGGCTTCGTGGCAAATTTGCTGAGAGGACTCATAAATGTATTCACGACTATCTCCTTCGTTGGCGGTCACAATAAAGGTATTTCCGTTTACTTGGTAACTGGTAATGGTGTCTGGCATATACATACCGGATAGTTGTTCAAAGCTTGAAAAATTACCCACCACATCATCTTTATCTGAGGCATCCAGTTCATTACCACTGGCCATATTCCAGCTTTTCAACCCCAAGCCTTTAATGGCCGTAACTTGTGCGCTATTCACATCAATAATCCCTAAGGCATTATTTTCTTGCAAAGCCACATAAGCTGTTTGGGTATTCTCATCAAGGGTAATGTATTCTGGCTCTAAATCCTGAGCCACAGTAGTGCCTTGTGGCCCAGAGATGCGCACTTGCGCTGACAATTCATTGTGTCGACTTGCGCCCACATTAAAATCGGTAAATGTAATTTGCGTTACCTGCGCACTGTCATCATCAAAACCCTGGGATAAATTAACAAGTGTCACTGAACCTTCTGGGTCATTTTCATAGGTGCTATTGGGCTCCCCTTCATTGGCAGATAACAGTGTTTGGCTATCACTAGACATTAAAACCATGTCTGGTAGCGAGCCACTTTCAAAGGTATTAAGTAAAGAAAGCGTGTCCAAACGATACAAAGCAATGATACCGTGCTGTTGTTTATCGGCCGCTTCAATGGCCACCGCTAACAACCCGTTTTTTGCCGAAACACTATTGGCTGCCCCAATTTCAATATCCGCAGCCACTGCCGCTTCTTGTAAATTAATGCTACCAGAGAAATGAGGGGCACTGGTTTGACTGTCTAAACTGAATATATCAATACGTGCCCGATTAGCATTCACAACATACAATTGATCGCTGCAGGTGTCGTAACTCACAATTTCTGCGGCTGAGGATGCAAATTCAGAATCACTCACGTATCGATCAACTAACGATAGCTTTAGGGTTCCTGATGAATTTTGTACCCCAGCTCTTGAAACACTTTGACACTCAATGGCTAATTTTTCTAAAGCCGATCTCTGGGTGACTTCAGGTTCGCTACTATTACTGTCACTGCCACAGGCGCTTAGCATAACGCAGCCTGATAAAATAATAGGAAGGGGTTTGAACATTACATTCATGAAAAGCCTCAATTAAATACAACATAATTTGAGGCCAGCTTAGAAATAGTTCATGAAAGTTTTGTTAAAGAATTGTGACACTTGTGTGACAGGAAGATTGCAGTGCCTACATTAGAGGCTTTTGATAAAAGTACCCATGAAAAATTTTCAATGGGTACTTTAGAAAAATATCGGTGGGCAACTAGTTTCGATTAGGTTTCCTTCTTATGTATAACCCCTTATTCACCCGTACCACAACGTCTCCTTGCTCATCAATTACTTCCACAGGAAATTCGGGTAAATACTTTTCACCATTTTTGGTTTTTTCTCTAATGTCAGCCAGCATTTCATCAGTAATGACATATTGGCAGGACACGGTACCGGTACCGGGCTTTATAAATTCAATGAAACCAGATTTATCCCACACAACGTAATCCTTACCCAGTACTTGCATTAACATAAGCATGTACCACGGGTCCGTCATGGAAAATAAGCTGCCACCAAAATGGGTCCCCACATAATTTCGGTTATACCAACGCAAGCGCATGTTTACCGTAAGCTGGCGAAAGTCTTTATCGATACTGTGCAACTTAATGCCAGTAAAGAAAAACGGCGGGTAAAGGCTAAACATCCAACGAAACAAGGTACTGGGGTGAATAAATTTTTTCATGAAAGGTCTTTATCTTTGCTGTACTGGCCAATAAATTCAGCCAGCATTATAGGTAATTGCCTCCTATATGAAAGAGTTATCCACTGCTAGCTATTGGCTAATAGCCTAAAATACAACCACTTAAAGTATTGACTGGAAATTGATCACTTTTACCATTACATCTGGCCGTAATTGGTAGGACACATACCTAAATCAGAAAACGTAGATTTTAACGTGTCTAAGTCATAGTCGTTTAACCCAAGGTAAGCCAACACATCACTTTCAATGGCGTTCCATTCATAGTCTTCTTTTTGTTGCCCTAAAATTATATAAAGCCCAGCTATGTGTTCCGATAACTTTAAGATGGCCATCAAGGTGTTCTTTTCACTTTTTTCTACCTTTTGGGCATTAAATATATCGTTACAGCTATGGTGCTCGGAAATCAACTCACATAACACCTTGGGTAAGTTCCAAGATTTAGCCGTGTAATAGCCCACCACAGCATGGTTACAATTTAGCTGAGTATTCTCAAAGTCGATAACCCGCTCATTTTGGGAAGAGTACCCTCCCAGCATATACTCCAAATAATTGTCATATTTGGCCATGAGGATCGGTACGCCAACATTGTGAAATAACCCTAAAGCATAGGCATTATCAGGGGATTTATACTGTACTTGCTTGGCCACTGTGGTGCTTATCATGGCAATGTCCATAGCCGAGTCCCAAAATCGGGTAAGCGCCCTCACATTATCATCAGACAGGGCATTCTTAATGGAAAGGCCATTGACGATATTCACCACACTGTTCATACCTAAAATGTTCACCGTTTGGTGCACACTGGTAATCTTATTGGCAAGACCATACAAGGGGCTATTGACCGTTTTTAGCAGTGTGCCCGACAATCCAACATCACGGCTAATGAGATCGGCTATTTGGTTCACATCAGGGTCAGGCATGGCCTGCTCCATTTGCAAATCCACCATGATCTGCGGCTGGGGCGGGACTTTAATGCCTTTTAATATATCTTCAAGCTGACCCTTTGAAAGCTCAACCATTACATTCCCTTAACAAAAAGACATGAAAAAAGTGTAGGCAATAAATGAAGTAATAGGGGCAATATTTCTTAATGTTTTAGTCTCTTAGGATTAATAATAGTTATGTACATAACCAAATATAGCCAAGATAAAATAGCCATAACGCGGTGTATCAATAGCGTTTATGGCAAGACTGTTGCTAAGTACTTCAGTACTGTTTGATCATATTCTAAGTTTACTTAATGGATGTTTGAAATGCCCATAAGGTACCGAACTGAGCCATCTAATGGTATTTAGGCAGTTCAATTGGCGTTATTAACCGCCAACTTATTTAGCTTACAAAATAAGCCATTACTAATGCCAAAAATCCAGCCACCATACACACCATGGCATTGCGTTTAAGCTTAGGCATCACCAGCGCCACAATGGTTCCACTGAGTAGGCTAAACAACAGACTGATACCAAATAAAATGGAAAATACCACAAACAAATCCCCAGCAATGCCTTTGTGGATATAAAGCAGTTGGCGCCACCAGCCATTAGTTTCCACTATAATTTTTAACTGATTATTTTCAAGGGGGACCAGCACTATCTCACGATGAAAATCCCACCACCCTTGAACATCGTGATCTAGAAAATAGTGCTCTGGCAAAGGGAGTTGATCACTCATATTATTATTTAAAAAGTATTCCTTTATAAATTGTTCCCCTAATTCTTCCTTAAGTGGAAATTCTAAAGGCTGTCTCTTATACACATCTCCGAGCC
>OLHJ01000315.1_pt1 | contig 16036 bp, 8 predicted proteins | sample 1609491 | NCBI WGS metagenome assembly OLHJ01 (sample SAMN05416861, study PRJEB24817) | seawater metagenome | isolation source: Sea water | place: Canada:Atlantic | collected 2013-11
GTTCGGCGAAGAGTTAACCGATCCTACGGAGTTTACTGCACTTGAGTTTGACCATATTATTTTTACGGGTAGTGCGCGCGTGGGTCGTTTGGTCATGGAAGCCGCTGCCAAGAATCTAGTACCAGTAACACTCGAGCTTGGCGGTAAATCGCCAGCAATTGTTGCAGAAGATTATTCAATTAGAGACGCAGCCTTACGCATAGTTCATGGCAAAGCAGCAATGTCTGGACAGATCTGTGTATCTCCGGACTATGCCCTAGTTCAAACTGACCGTATTCCTGAGTTTGTACTTGCAGCGCAGTCTGCTTTTTCTCGTCTCTTTCCCGATGGCGCTGAGGGAAGACCAGAGTACTGCAGCATAGTAAACGATAGACAGGTATCCCGAATTAAAGGTCTGCTTGACGACGCTCGTGAAAAAGGCGCTTCGGTTATATTGTGTGCACCTTGGCGAGACGGAAATCGGATTCCGCTTCATCTCGTTACAGGTATTACCCACGATATGCGCTTGGCAAATGAAGAAGTTTTTGGTCCAATCCTGCCAATCGTTGGCTATGAATCCCTAGACGCTGCGATCAAGTATGTAGGGGAAAATCCCCATCCATTGGCATTATATTTGTTCACGAAAAAAGACGTCATAGCCAAAAAAGTAATCGAAGAAACTCGCTCCGGTGGCGTTACCGTTAACGATTGGGGCTGGCATGTTGTTAATTCTTCCGTACCATTTGGTGGTGTCGGCCACTCCGGGTTCGGCAGTTATCACGGCATTGAAGGCTTTAAAGAGCTATCAAATCCTAGACCAATTTTCAAACGTGCACTCGCTTTTCCTACGCAGCTAATGTACCCACCTCTGAATATTGGCTTACGAGGTATCTTTCAGCGAGCATGGATGAAGATATATTCAAAAACTCCAGATGCCGGTTTAGGCGGAACGCCCTATGGGCAAGAACGTCAGAAACAGAATGATTAAGTTAAATAAAACACATAATCCAGATCTTAAAAGCTGGGTAACTTCTGCCAACGAAGATACTACAGATTTTCCAATACAGAACTTACCATTTGGATTATTTCGACATCGGGGAGAGTCAGGCTCCTTTAGAGGCTGTACTGCCATCGGAGATTTTATTCTAGATCTAAGAGCAGTTAATGTTGAGTTTGTTGGTAGTCTTAATACACTTGCCAGCAAGGGAAAACAGGAGTGGTCCAGAATTCGCGGCTTGCTAAGTCATGCACTATCTAATGAAATTCAACGCGAATCCATTGAGCCCTATCTTTTTCCGCTAAAAGATGTCGAGCTGGGCCTTCCGGTTGTCGCACGCGATTATACCGATTTCTTTACGTCATATTATCATGCTTATAACACTGGGAAACTTTTTAAACCGGATGAACCTGTAACACCAAACTTCAAATGGATGCCCATAGCCTATCACGGACGCGCCTCTTCAATAGTCGTATCAGGCACAGATATTCTGAGGCCCTATGGACAAATACTACCCGTGGGAGAGAATCAGCCTATCATGGCTCCATCACGTTTTTTAGATTTTGAATCTGAGTTAGGAATTATTATAGGCCCTGGCAATAAAATGGGTGAAACCATAGGAATAGATGACGCTGAGGACAGAATTTTTGGATTTGTGCTACTTAACGATTGGTCAGCTCGTGACATTCAAGCTTGGGAATATCAACCGCTCGGGCCTTTCCTCTCAAAAAGTTTTGCAACAACAATTTCACCTTGGATTATTACACTTGAAGCTTTAGCGCCTTTCCGATCTCCGGCATTCAAACGCTTTGAGAATGATCCGCCACCATTGCCGCATTTAACGTCTAAGAGCAATGAGAAAAACGGACACTTTTCTATTCGCATCGAGGCGCACCTAAGAAGTGAAGAATGTATGAACGAAATTTTGTCCTCGGCAAATTATAACTCTTCGTATTGGAATCCCGCCCAACTTGTTGTGCACCATGCGTCCAACGGCTGCCCTATGTCGCCAGGTGACATACTTGGCACAGGAACAATTAGCGGTCCCGAAGCGAGCGAAGCTGGTGCGATGCTCGAATTGGGTCAAATGGGTGCTAAACCCGTTTTACTTTCAAACGGAGAACAACGTGGCGCATTGAATAACGGAGATACGTTAACCCTTTGCGCACGTTGTTCAGATAACAAGTTTCGCGCAATTGGCTTCGGAGAGGCCAGCGGAAAAATTCTACAGGAGAAGTGAGTAATGAAACGACTTATAGTGGTTTTTGCGAGTATTTCGATTATAGGATTTTTCTCCTATCAATTCAAAAATACGCTAGCGATGATGCTCTTTAAACAGGCTATTACTGCCCAAGTTACTCGTGATCTGGTTTTAGATTATGCCGACGGCTTTCATGTCATCTCTTGCGGCAGTGGAACGCCGCTGCCTGATTTGTCTATGGCAGGAGGCTGCACAGCGGTAATTGCAGCTGGTCAATTGTTCTTATTCGATGCAGGAGAAGGCTCAGCAGAAACATTAGGCGTTTTAGGATTACGCCCGTCGAGAATTGACGCTATCTTTATGACGCATTTCCACTCCGATCATATTGCGGGTCTCGGCAGTATGGCGTTGCAACGAAATCTCGGTAACAATATCAAAACTTCACTGCCTCTCTATGGTGCTCTCGGAGTGGAAGAAGTTGCGGAAGGGTTTAATTTAGCGTTCGCTCAAGATCATGCCTATCGTATCGAGCATCATCCTAGCTTAAATGCACCTCTCGAAGCTTTGCAGCTTGAAGCTCGGGCATTTGACCTTCCTCCTAATGGGAAATTCCCGGAAATTTATGCAGCGAAAGGCGTGAGTATTCGCGCTATCGCTGTGCCGCATGGGCCCGTGAGACCGGCTCTAGCATATAGCGTTGAATACCAAGGCATGAAAGTTGTAATCAGTGGCGACACCCAGATTTCGCGGAACCTGGTGCTCGCTGCGACTGGTGCCGACCTTTTGGTCCATGAGGGCTTGCAAGCGGAGATGGTTGGTGTCATTGAACAAATTGCCCTAGCTGACGGTCAGACCGCCTTAGCGACGATTATGCACGATATTCCTTCTTATCATGCGACACCAGTAGAAGCTGCACAAGTAGCCGCGGAGGCTGGCGTAAAGTCGCTAGCGTTTACACATATGATCCCGCCTTTACCCGTCGGTCTGTTAGAAGGACCATTCCTTTCGGGCGTTAATGAGGCGTACGGGGGGACCGTGTTTGTGCTGCGAGATGGACATATGATTTCGCTGAGCGTAGACAAAGCACCTATTAGGACTAAGCTTCTCTAACTTATCTCAAACATACTAGCTTTCAATAAACAGTTCTAACGACTTTCCTCTAAATTACCTATGTAGTGGTCAACTAATTCCGGACAGTAAGTTAGTTAGATTTTCAGCCTTCGCTGGTGGCACACCATTTAGCCTTTTCCCCTCGTCACACAAACATGACTTTGCCTAAAGCCCTTACCACCAAACCACATAAAAAGAGCCCACTATTAAGACAACCAAACAGCTTGAAAGGTTAAAGCTCGCATTGGTTTTACTGTTGAAGAAACTCAGATCAAAGAAGCGTAAATCTATTCTCTGCGAAGAACTACCTTTCGAAACAAGCAGCGCACTAACAACGCACAACACGAAGACTATCGCGACGCGATCCATAAATGGGATGTCTGGAAATAACAACCTTCCTAGCAAAGAGAACACAGCTGAACCGATAGCGGCTGTAAGTGCACCATTAGCAGTCACTCGAGGAGACATTATACCAAGCAAGAAAATCGCCACTATCCCTGGCGTAAAGAAACCAGTGAATTCTTGGATATATTGAAAGGCCTGATCAAAGTTGCCAAGAAGTGGCTTCGCTACAGACATAGCAACAACCATCGCTATCACAGCGCTAATTCGGCCGATTAGGATTGGGTCACTCGCTTCTAACTTTCCGATTCTAGGAAGCACATCGACTGTAAATATTGTCGCAATTGAATTCGACATCGAGGAGAGTGATGACACTATCGCGGCCATTAGCGCGGCAAACACAAGACCTTTGATTCCTACAGGAAGAAATGACATCGCTGTTGGGTAGGCTTGGTCTGGACTTTCAAGATTTGAATTTACAATGAAGACTAGTATTCCAGGAAGCACGACAATTATGGGCATAAGTATTTTAAGAAATGCAGCAAAAATTATTCCCTTTTGTGCTTCAGCAAGATTTTTTGCGGCAAGTGCGCGTTGTATAATGTATTGATTAAATCCCCAATACGACAAGTTCATTATCCACATGCCGCCTAGTAAAACCGAGATCCCGGGGAGGCTGGCGTAGTTGGGGTCGCCCTTAGATAGAATCATATCGAACTTTGACGGTACCTCACCCGCCAAACTTAAAAACGCAGCCATTTCCTGACCTTCCCCACCAATCTCTTGCAAGAGAACATAAACAACGAGTAATCCGCCAAAAATCAACAGAACGACCTGAATGATGTCAGTGAATGCGACCACACGCAGACCACCATAAACAGAATATATTAAAGAGAACGATCCTAGCGCGAACATTCCGGCCACTAAATTAATACCGGTGATCGTTTCGATAGCTAGAGCGCCCAGCCATAATATAGAAGTCAAGTTAACGAAAACATAGACTCCGATCCAAAAAATACTCATTGTCAATCGGACTCGATGATCATATCTCTGATCAAGGAACTGCGGCATAGTATATATTTTTCGCTCAAGAAAAATCGGCAGAAGATATTTCCCAACAAGAAGCAAAGTCACCGCCGCCATCCATTCATAAGACGCAATTGCCATACCTATAGCATAACCAGATCCAGACATTCCTATTATTTGCTCGGCGCTTATATTCGCAGCAATGAGCGATGCCCCTATAGCCCACCAAGGTAACGAACTACCCGCTAAGAAATAGTTGTTCTCGGCTGACGAGCTCGCGTTTTCCTTATTCGAGAGCTTGTACGCAATGAGTAAGAGTGCTATCGCGTAGAAAATAACGATTGAGTAATCGAGGTTAGTCATGTGCATCCGCCGTTAGGATAGAAGTCAACCTGTTAATTACAAGCCATTTTTGTTGATATTGCGCTAGCTGCGCCTATGTTAACCGAAGAGAGAGTAACGTCTAAAGCGCCTGTGGTCACAAGCAGAGCTGGTGTGTCGACTCTATCAACCTTCAACCCATTCTCTACAAAGCACCGAATGGGTATCCCCAGCTCCCTCACGTCCCCTAAAGGAAACGCCTTCAGAGCCTTGGTAATGGATACCGCCGCTGAACAAGGATAGACACAATCCATTCGCACAGTGACCTCGTCAGATGGATAGGAATTAACTGCTATCATAAAATTCAGCATACTCTCTTCTTCGAGCGTGCCTGAAAGATCCTTGGGGGCTTGTGCCTGCCAATACCATTGATTTAATTGACGGCCATCCCCACTAAAAAGAAGCCTTAGGCTGTCTTCCTGGACAAAAGTATCTGCGCGCCTTACTCTTAATTGCCCTCCATTGGAGCGTTGATCTCCATTCCCATAGCGCTGTTGCCAGCCTAACGGCTCTCCTAAAAAGTGTTCCCAATCTGGGTGAGTACGCGCGTTGAATATCATGACTGAGGCCAGAGCTTCGCTTCGCACATTTGGTTTGGTTGGCTCTAGCTTTAGCTCAGGGAGCGTGGCTAAGGATGCACTGGCGAGGTTGAGTCCATACCCAGAGGGAAAGAGATTATTCTCGACTGGCTGTTCCTTGTCTTGTGCATTAAGACTATCGTTGGGCCAATCAAATGACAGCCGCCCAAGAAAATCAAACTGGACTTCCCCTTTAGCGTCCCGTAGTAAAAGATCAGCAACTCCACCGCCTTCGGAGCCTGGCAGCCAAGCAACGACAAACGCGGTGCTGTTTTCGAGCACGGGATTTATCCACATCGGCCGACCAGTCAAAAAGACCGTGGCTGTAGGAATACCCTGCTCTCTCAGCGTCAGTAGTATTTTTTTAACGCGCTCTAAATCCGGTGCTTGCAGATCTGAGACATCACCCAACCCCTCCGCATAGGGATCTTCGCCGAACACTATGATGGCCTTGTCTGGTCGGCGCTCAAACTCACCCTGCTCAGACAGCTCAATCGTTCCGCCAGCGTTTTCTATCTGATTTTTGAGCGCGCCATAAATTGAGGATCCTGTCGGAAAATCAGCGTTTGCGTTCCCAATGCCTTGCCAGCTCAGTGTCCAACCTCCTGAGGCTTTCCCTATGTCATCGGCGCCCCCAACCACTAAGACATGTTGCCTGGGGTCGAGAGGAAGGAGATTCTGATCATTCCGAAGTAAGACGAGCGACTGTCTGACAGCCTCTCTTGCAAGCTTTCTATTCGCAGCTCTCGTCGCCGTGATATCAGCTACAGTCGCTTTCGCACGGCTCGAAGGTTTTATCTGCTCAAACAACCCCAGTTTAAATTTCATTCTTAATATTCTAGTGACAGCATCGTCGATTCGAGACTCAGAGATAATCCCAGTTTTAACGTGAGAGATCGTATCCTGCAAAAACTCTCGCCAAAGCTCGGGAACCATTATCATATCTATGCCAGCATTAATGGCCTGCGGGCAACTCGAGTTGGTGCAGCCCTCCACCTGCCCGATCCCGTTCCAATCGCTCACGACTACACCCTCGAAGCCTAGCTGCTCTTTGAGGACACCCGTCAGAAGTTCGTAACTGCCATGAATCTTTGCCCCATTCCAGCTGTTAAAGCTCACCATCACGGAGTAAACGCCTTCATCGATCGCTCTAAGATATCCAGCACCGTGGTCCTGTAACAGAGACTCCAGAGACATTACCGCATTTCCCTGATCGTCCCCACGTTGAGTGCCTCCGTCGCCAATAAAGTGCTTTGCCGTTGCGGCCAAGCCACTGCTCTGTATCGCTTCTACTATCTCGGGTGTATAGGCTTCGATAAGAGTGCTTTGGTCACTGAAGCTCTCGTAGGTTCTCCCCCATCGATCGTCTTTTGCGATAGCAATAGTCGGAGCAAAAATCCAATCTATCCCACTAGCTCTAACCTCGAGTGCAGTCGCTTTCGCTACATCACCTACTAGGCTCGGATTGTGCGTCGCCCCTAAGCCTATGTTGTGTGGAAACAGTGTTGCTCCATAAACATTGTTATGGCCGTGAACAGCGTCGGTGCCCCAAATGAGTGGAATGCCGCTGCCATCGCTTTGACTATTTCTAGATGCCTCATAAAAAGCGTCTGCCAAGTCCAGCCATTCACTCAATGGAGCATATTTATCTTTCTTTGGATAAGAACCGCCTCCATTCAAAACGCTCCCGATTGCATACCGACTAACTTGCTCTGGAGTTATAAATTGAATTTCAGCCTGAATCATCTGACCGACCTTCTGCTCGAGAGTCATTTTACTTAGAAGCTCTTGTACTTGCTGCTCATTAGCTTCAGTGGCCGGGTAGGCAACGACCGATAAAAAGGCAGCGATTAATCGTTTCATAAATAGTCGCACATACACAGGCAGGAAAAGGGCTGCAGAGTACGCCCTGCACAAAAAGAAAAGGGTATAGCGGCGGCAGATGCCACCGCTATGATTAGGGAGCTAGAAGTTCGCGCGAACACCCAACTTAAAGACCGGACCATGATCCTGCGCTAAGAATAACATCTCAGGATAACGGACAAACAATCGTGTTTTCTCATCCGTGATGTTTTGAGCATCGAGGAAGAAAGTCGTTCTGTCGCTGTATCGGTACTGATACGAGAAGTCTATTTGCTTTCTCTCCTCGACAAATACCGGCTGCTCATAATTAGCGAAACCCGCAGCCGTCTCGGCGCGATAGTTCAGCGCTAACCGAAGCGTATGTCGTGGATTTTCAAAGAATATCGACGCGTTACCAGAATCACCGAACCCTGCCAGCGTGAATTGTCGCCCGACTGTCGTTAAGTCTGGCTCAACGTTACCCCCACTGACTTTGGTGTAGTTAACTGTGAATCCGTAAGGAGTATTTTCGAAGAAATGCTGCCAGGCGCCTTCAAAGCCACTCACCCGACCACTCTCTAAGTTGATCGGCTGGGTGATGTCGAAAAGAGCAAGAGGGTCAGCACTAGATCCTTCAATATTACCGTCACCGCATACCCACCAGTGGCCCGAGGGGCAAGCCGGATTCCATCCTCCATCTAGGAAAGCTGCTCCATTGAGAACATCAACGCCAGACTCGAGAGCTGAGGCAACCTGAAACATGTGGTGCTGATCGATAGCCCAACCCTGCGCCCATTGGAACTGCTGAGATACGCAGTCACCAGTACCTCCCTCTCCGGGGAAACCTGTTTGGGGCCGGCCCGCTTCTACCCATTTTTGTACACATGCTTGGGCTTGCAGACCGATTTCACTGGACGCTGGACTTGTGAGCCCATTAAATGGCTGATCATTCACCGTTTGGTTACCTACGAAGTCCTTAATTTCTTTACGAAAGTAATTTATTGCTACATAGGAACCCTCAGCGTAATAATTCTCGTACGCTAAGTCTAAATTAGTCGATCTGAGGGGGTTAAGATCTGGGTTTCCACCAGTCGCTGTGAGGTTGAAGAAATCTTGTGCGCCAATAGCCAGTTGCGATTCCAGATCTCCTAAATTTGGACGAGCAATCGAGCGTCCCCACGAAGCGCGTAGAATCTGATTATCTGTCACCCCGAGGGATAAGGCTATGCTCGGCAGCACTTGACTATTAGATCCGAATCGGGACGCATCCGTCACGTCACCGCGAACTCCGTAAAGGCCGTCGATATTCCAATCGATTCGGTTCACAAGAGGATAGAGGCTGGTTGATTCGGTTTTTACAGATTCATACCTGAGGCCAGCTTGTACATTGAGCGGCATGTAACCGAAAGCTTCAGTACTTAGATTGAACTGCAGATACGCAGACTCAAGATCCTCAACAACTCGCTCATTCGAGTCAATACCTCCCGCTGTGCAGCAGCCAACTTGATCTGAATTATCTACAAGATTTGCGCCCAGGCCTTGTATTGCAGCGAATGCGTTGGCTGGATTGATGTCAAAATAGTAGTTTGAGTTCGCTGGTGAGCCGAACGAATTCATGAAGGCCACCAAAGGAGTGTAGCTAAATAGCCCATCATCAAAGTCTGAAGCGCCCCATCGACCCTGTGCAGTTGGCGCAAAAGTGCCCTGACGTCTGATTCGGTTAAAACGGTTCTCTGAAATCGAAATTCCTGCGTCAACAGAGGTTAAGAGAGAAAATTCCGGTTTCCACTCGGCCTTGAGCTGGTATTGTGTGATTTGGTTTAACTGGGTGTCGTCTTGAAGGTTCAAATTTGTGAGGTACATGTTTTCCGCAGCGGAGTCTCGATCGTACGCGAAAGTATAGATGCCGTCGCTCCCTCCATTCGTGGATCGCACAGTAGTAATCAAGTCACTGGTAGCGCCTATGCTGTTATCGAAAATATTGCCGCCGAGAGCAGCTTTCGAGTCATGCGCATCTAACTCGACGGTCAGCGTGTCCGTAACGTCCCATGCTAGATTTATTCCGAGGGAGTTATTACTGCTTTTCATGCTACCCCAAGTGGCCGTATGGTCGTAGGAACGGTCTCCAACAACCACGTCCGTATAGACCCCTCGTTGGTTAATCGTCGCTTCTTGAGTAGTCCAGCCGCCTAACCAGGACCCAAAGAGCATTCCCTCACTTTGAAATTCAACGCCTGAATGCGTGTAATCTAGCGTGGCTGTGAGATTGTCAGTCACTCGACCCTGCAAAGTTATCTGCAAATTCTTCCTTACCCTGTCGTTATCTTTAATCAGATAGGCTGAGGGCTCCTGGTAGAAAGTAGACCCATCTTGTGAGCTACGCTGATCGGTAATGCCAGCTGCTAGAGGATCGACCCTCGAATATCCTTCGCTGAGGGCCATAACTTCAGGCACTATCCAATTGGATTCTCTGGTGCCCTGCTCTTGATTTGTTCTCTCTTGATAGGCTCCTGATACAGAGAATCCCCAGCGGCCACGATTTGTTGCAAATAAAATAGCCCCCTCGACTGGAAGCCCGCCAGCTTTGCTCGTCGTGTCTTCGACTCCAGCAATACTGAACGATCGTAAAGTTCCATCGATGTTGAGAGGTCGCGTAGTCACCATATTAACCGTAGAACCAATGCCCCCGGAGGGAAGGGATAAATTCCCAGCCTTAAAGACTTCCACAGAAGAGATGCCAGGGGATGCGATATCGCCGAAATTAAACGAGCGCCCTCCTCCATACTGACCGGGCGCAGTAGGCATCTGGCGACCATTCAAGGTCACCAAGTTAAATTCCGGACCAAATCCTCGTACTGCTATTGTTTGTCCTTCCACGTTACTTCGATCTATCGCGATGCCTGGAACACGCGCCAAAGACTCCGCTAAGTTACCGTCGGGGAACCGACCGAAGTCCTCAGCCGAAATAGCTTCCATCACTCCCGTGTTACTTCGCTTAATTTCGATCGCATCAAGTGAACTCTTCCGTATGAACGAGACCACGATCTCATTGATCACCTGCTCAGATTCCTGCGCTTGGAGAGGGATTGTTGGCAAAAAGCTCGGGACAAGCAGCACTGCTATTAAGTTTCGGGGCGATGGAAATGCTCTGTTTGAAGTTCGATGATTACTCACTATTACTCTCCGTTTGTTGTCCACGCATCTAGATCAGTGCGCTTTTTGTTGTTTAGAATTTGTTGTCTCTAACGGCTTAACTAAGGAGTTGGATCCGCGAGATTAGTAATATTCATATATCTAAGCTAGGGCGTGTCTTAGGTAAACAGATTTTAATAACTTTATCGCTAGCAATACTCTGCGGCGCGAAATACCCACGGCTCTGAGCTGCCAAAGTACCTTTGATTTTCCTACACCTTAGAAATAACAGGACTGTGAGATCAACCAATAAACGCCCCCCGATGAGTGGGGACTTAACTGAGTATGCGAGGAAACGAAATAAATTGTTGGTATCGATAAACTTTATAGTTTATTGATATTACAACAACTTAAGCAGAATATTCAATACCCCCCGCCTCCACCAAATATTAGTCCACGCAAGTCCAACGAAGTCCTCAAAGCCCTGTTAAGAGTGCAGGTAATGCTCCCAATGTCGGGGTAACGGCAGTGCTACCGCTCGACATCTTTGTCGGCGAAATGGTTGGGACCGAGTAACCTTAATCCCCACAGCTAGGAATTCAGTCGCGTCTATCTTGTGTTAATCGCCCAACAATTGCTTTTCGATCTAGTTCGTTACCAAGCAAAAAGACAGCGTGGATATCTTGCGTGGCGCGAATATCATTCAGCGGATTAGCATTCAACAAGAGAAAATCTGCGCGTCTTCCCTTCTCTAGCAGACCACGATCATTAAGACCGAGTTGTGATGCAGCTGCATAAGTTGCGGCTCCAATTGCTTGCTCTGGCGTCATTCCTAAGGCAACAAATATCTCTAATTCCTTATGACCGGTGTAGCCAAAAAAATGATCTGGGAGTGCCCCAGCATCAGTTCCTAATATGATTGGAACACCGCGCGCTATAGCAGACCCAAAACTCCTTTTTATTGATGCGTCGAGATTTGAAATCAATTGGTCTAATTGCCACCGAATCAGGTCACTGGAATTAGAGGCAGGCATCGTTTTGTAAGTCTTTGCAAACACTCTGCTGCCGAGCCGAGATAAAGTGGCAGAGGGCAACGTCTCAATTAACAGTGGGTCTTCAGAAATAGTCATGTTGCGGAGCAAAGAAAGCCCCAGATTCGGAATAACGAAAGTATTCGATTCGGCAAGCGAACGACTCAATTCCTCTCCTATCTCATCCTCGAACCTTCCATGTAAAAATCCCGCAACACCAGCTTTTACCAGCCTAGCAGTGTCAACTGAGTCTTGTTGATGCGCTACTACTTTAATCCCCCTCTGATTAGCCTGATTAACTAACTCGGTGTACAGAGGTTCGGCTAATTTCGGCTGTGTACCCGCTCGATCGTCTACCCATATCTTAATAATAGCGTCTCGTTTTGGTTCCACTGCCTTTAACAGCGTTTGAATATCAGACGTCTGGTCCACGCCAAACAGTATGTTTGTCTCTTGCTCCGCTTCAACAGTGCGAATCTCGTCTAGGAACGTATTATTTGGACCGAAGCCTGTAGGAGCTACACCATAGGCGGCGAGAGGTGTTGCTACAAGTAGCGACTTAAGATCGATAGTGGCTCGAAGTTCATTAATCAACGCAACCGGATCACTGCCTGCTGAAAACACAGTTGAGAAACCGTAGTAGGCATACTGCGAGAGATTATCGAGTAAATTAGCTTCGTTGTAATTTTTCGCGCCCCAACTGTTTACAGACTGATATCCTAAGTGCGCGTGTGCATCGATTAGGGCGGGTATCATTGTTTTGCCTTTTAGTTGCTGTTTCTCAGCTCCAGGTGGCAACTCCGTCTCTGTTCGAATAATGTCAACGACATAGCCTTCTTTAACCAAAAGCCATTCACCAGACTCATAAAGCTTTTCGCCAGAGAATATTCGGTCTGGCTGGAGAGCCATTAATGCTGATTGCGCATTAGCGAGCGCAGGCAAAAGTATAAAAACCGGAAGCCAGAGATGAGTTATTCGCATAGTGTTAATAAGCCCTTCAAAGTAAAACAGCCTTTCGCGTACTTAACAGTCAAATCCCTTAACAAAAGACGCCAAATTTTGCCCCAACTCTTCGCACGGATAACCGCCTTCCTGAATGATCACTGTCGGCATCGCCAGCCGGCGGGCGATCATGCTGCCTATTCCATAAAACCCCTGAGTCGTAATCGATAGACCTGCAATAGGATCTCCCTCAAAGCCATCGAGCCCCAAGGCAATAACGAGCGCATCAGGTTCGAATGCTTCAACCTCTGCAATCGCCTTGGCCAGGGTTTCTAGATAAATCTCATCGCCAGTGCCACGCGGCAGAGGGAAGTTTTTGTTAAACCCCTCACCATCAGCTTCGCCACGTTCATCAGCATAGCCCCAAAAAAATGGATAAAAGCGTTCGGGATCCGCGTGAAGTGACACGGTAAGTATGTCAGCACGATTATAGAAGCACATCTGGGTACCATTGCCATGGTGCAAGTCAACATCGAGCACCGCAACGCGAGAGAATTTCGTGCGCAGATGCTCTGCTGCAATCGCGGTGTTATTCAAATAGCAAAATCCACCGGCCACTTCTGGCCCAGCATGATGGCCGGGTGGACGGCATAAAGCATAGCAAGAAGCGTCGCCGGCAATGACCTGCTCGGCCGCATGAACGGCACTCCAAGCGCTCCAGACAGAGCTGTTCCACGTGTCACTGGTAATCGGACAGGAAGCGTCGAGCATATGAAATCCAGCCTGTGCCACAACCGACTTCGGGTAGCCGCCACTGCGAGTGTCGGGATGGATATTTGGCGTCACCTCGTCGGCAGCGTCTGGAATACGCTGCCAGCGCTCTGCGACATTTTCTAGGAAAGTGAGATACCGCTCAGGGTGTGCTCGCCGCAAATGCTCGCGACTGTAAGCCACTGGAGATTCGATTGTTAAACCGGCGGCAAGAACTCCCTCGAGTAGCATGCTAATTCGCTCGGGCGATTCAGGATTGGCCTGCCGTACACCATTGACTAAATAACTCTTAGGGTAATGATGTTCTTGGGCGTCGCTATAGATACACTTCATCACGAAGATCCTTTAATGTTAGGAAAGGCCGGCAATGTCTCTGCGAACTGCTCAAGACTCTCCTCGAGTAGCCTCAGTATGTCGACAACCTGTTCTGAGGAGACACTTAGGGGAGGACAAACAAGAAAGTGATCTCCCTCAACTCCCCCTCGTGTTCGGCGCGAATAAATGATGAGGCCATTCTCATAGGCGATGTCGACAAGAGTCGAATGTGCATTGAGCGCCTTGGGTAAAGGAGCCATGGTGCCGCAATCCGATACTAACTCGAATGCTTGCAGTAATCCTTTTCCGCGAACATCGCCGATAAAAGGATATTTCGTCATGAGTTTTTCGAGCCCAGCTTTGAGTTCGATGCCGCGCAGCTCACAATTCACTACAAGATCGAGCGAGTCGAGCTCGTTCAGTACGGCTAACCCCGCGGCACAAGAAAGTGGATTTCCTGCGCTCGTAAAACCATGCATAAACCCGCCATTAGCAAGCACTGGATCAACCAAGCGATTACTCGCGAGCATCGCACCTAATGGAGAATACCCGGCTGCGAGCCCCTTCGATAATGCGATCATATCTGGTTCGAGTTGCCAGTGTTCTGCAGCAAGAAATTTACCGGTGCGGCCAACGCCGGTCATCACTTCATCTAGTATTAACAGAATACCAAATTCTCGGCAGATTTCTTGAACACGCTGATGAAAAGTAGAAGGTGCGACAAGCGCTCCTGTAGATGCACCCCCAACGGGTTCATAAATAAAAGCGAGCACAGACTCGGCGCCTTGCTTTAGAATCTCCTCGCGCAGATTCTCCGCATAACGTAGGCCGAGAGCATCATCGTTTTCCTCTGAATAAATTTCTCGTTCAAGGTAACACCGCGGCGCCGGAATTTTTGGCATTGCTTGCATCATTGCATCAAAGGGCTCACTGAGCGGGGTATAGCCAGTGATGCTGAGCGCTCCAAAAGTACAGCCATGGTACGAGGGGAAACAAGAAATCACTTTGTGGCGGTCGGGCTGCCCTGTCGCTAAAGCCCACTGCCGCCCTAGTTTAAGACAGCTCTCTACGGCTTCGGAGCCGCCCGAAACAAAAAACACCTTATCTAAGCCTGCAGGGCTCCGAGCGACAAGTTCGTCGGCAAGTTTTTCTGCCGGCTCATTCTCAAAATGCAGACGATACGCGAAGGTCCCCTTATCCATCTGCGCAGCCATTGCGGCCAATACGCGCGCATTAGAGTGGCCAATGTTTGAAACCATCGCACCACTGCTGCCATCAATATAGCGCTTGCCGTTAACGTCCCACAAATAAATGCCTTCGCTATGCGAAAAGAGCGGCCGCTGGAGTTCGGATTGATAGAACAGCGCCGAGTTTTTTGTTGCCGGTCTAGCTTCATGCGACATTAACATCCCCTTCTTGTTAGACTCGATCGAGCATGAATAGGAGGCTACCTTAATAACAATTCTGATACAGCCCCTTTGCAGCGAATCGCCTGCCCTCTGAGAGGAATTGTCGACAACGAAATGATGAGAGACAACCAAGAGCTAGGAAGCAAAATACTATGACAGCATTGCATGGCTTAGACCTACTCGCGATGGGAATCTATTTCATTGTCCTAATTGGAATAGGTCTCAGAGTCGCGCGTTCAGAAAAAGAAGGCGGCGACAGCGAATCGTTTCTGGCCGCCGATCGCAACATGAATCTCGTGCAGACGACTGCCTCCACTGCTGCAACAGATATAGGAGGAGGCTTTAGCATTGCTATGGGCGGACTGGGCTTTACGCTCGGCATAGCCGGCTCGTGGTTTATCGCGATTTCTGGGCTCAGCATTATCATCGTCTCTTTTTTCATGGTGCCAAAAGTTAAACGCTGGGCGGACGCCGTAAAGGGGCTGACTACGGGGGATTTATTTGAAGCGCGCTTCGATCGCCGTACAGGAACCATCGCTGCAGTTGTTATAGGGCTTGCGTGGTTTACCTTCGTTGGCGGGCAGATTATCGCCGGCGCCAAACTCGTGCAAGTCACCATGGGCGTTGACCTAACACTAGCTGTTATTGCATCTGGCGCAATCGTCCTGGCCTATACCGCGATGGGCGGACTCAAAGCCGTCATATTTACCGATGTGTTCCAGATGGTGATCCTTATGGTAGGGATCGTATTCATCGCGGTGCCGATTGGTCTCATTGAAGTCGGAGGCTGGCAGGGTATCGTCACGCACTTTGAGTCCGACCCCGAAACAGCCTCCATGGTTGATTGGGGCGCGGCAGGATGGGGAACGATCGCCGAGTGGTTCTTTGCGGTATTTCCTGTTTGGTTTATTTCAATAGCAGGGATGCAGCGCATCATCGCTGCCCGGGACGAAAAAACTGCACGCCGAAGCTTCCTCCTC
>OLHJ01000318.1_pt1 | contig 15955 bp, 9 predicted proteins | sample 1609491 | NCBI WGS metagenome assembly OLHJ01 (sample SAMN05416861, study PRJEB24817) | seawater metagenome | isolation source: Sea water | place: Canada:Atlantic | collected 2013-11
ACACAGAGTAGATCGTCGGCAGCGTCAGATGTGTATAAGAGACAGCATCAATTGAGAATCATAATTATAGAGATACAAAACCACCATTGTCAGTTTGGGCTGTTGCAAAAATTTATGAAAAAGATAATGATATTGAGTTTGTAAAATATATGTATCCTAAGCTGAAATTATATCATGAATTTTGGTATAACAAAAGAGATCACGATAAAGATGGATTGTGCGAATATGGTTCTACTGATGGAAGTTTAGTAGCAGCAAAATGGGAAAGCGGAATGGATAATGCCATTCGTTTTGACAATTCAAAAATTGTAAAAAATGGTGAAGGTGCTTATTCAATCGATCAAGAATCTGTAGATTTAAACGCATACTTATATGCCGAAAAAATCTACTTAGCACAATTAGCAACTGTTTTACAAAAAAATGATGATGCTCAAAAACTTACAACAGAAGCAGAAACTTTAAAAACTAAAATTCAATCACAATTTTACGATGTAAATGATGGTTGGTTTTACGACACCACTATAGATGGAAAAACGTTTATTAAAGGCGAAGGGAGTGAAGGTTGGACAGCGCTTTGGGCAAATGCAGCAACACAAAAACAAGCATATGCTGTTAAAGAGAAAATGATGAATCCAAAAAAATTCTACACAAAAGTTCCGTTTCAAACCATGAGTGCAGATCACAAGAAATTCAATCCATTAAAAGGATATTGGCGTGGACCAAACTGGTTAGACCAAGCGTATTTTGGCGTAAAAAGCTTACGTAACTATGGCTTTAATGAAGATGCAGACAAAGCTACAATCCAAATTTTAAAAGGAGCTGAAGGTGTTTTAGGAAAAGGGAAATCTATTAGAGAAAACTATCATCCATTAACTGGAAAAGGATTAAATGCTCAAAATTTTAGTTGGAGCGCTGCACATATTATTATGTTATTAGAACAAGATAAATAGATTACAATCAAATGAAAATAACGTCAGAAAAAGCAGAAGAAATACTATTTGAACTGTATAATATAAAAGGGAAAGCTCATCAACTTCCTGGGTATACAGATTATAATTTCAGAATTAAAATAGACAATGAAAATTGTTATGTTCTTAAAATTTCTCGTGAAAATGCAGATGAAAACTTCTTGTTATTTCTTCAAGACATTCTGCTATATCTTGAAAAGAATACTGATGAAATCATTTTACCAAAAATAATTTCTGATAAAGCTGGAAATTACACTTCTTCTATTTTTGACAAGAACAAAAACAAGCAAAATGTAAGATTGCTAAGTTGGGTATCAGGAAGAATCTGGAGTCAAGTAAATCCACAATTAGACAATTTACGTTTTAGTTTAGGAGAGCAATGTGGTTTATTAACTCAAGCGTTACAAGGTTTTGATCATCCTCAGGCACATGGAGAATCTGAATGGGACACCGCTCAATCTCTTTGGACAAAGAAATACCTTCATTTATTAAACCCTGAAGAAAAAGAAGTTATTAGCTATTTTCAAAACCTGTTTGAAGATGATTTAGTTTCTTACAGTCAATTACGAAAATCCATAGTTCATAATGATGCAAATGATAATAATATTATTGTCACAGAAGAACTGGTAAATCCAAAAGTAAAATCCATAATTGATTATGGAGATGCAATTTACACGCAAATAATAAACGATTTAGCCATTAGTTGTTCTTATGCAATTATGGGTCATAATGATCCACTTGATGCAGCAATTTCAATTGTTTCTGGATATCATGCAACATTTCCACTTGAAGAAAAAGAATTGAAACATTTGTACAATTCAATTGCCATGCGTTTGGTTATTTCTTATACCTCTTCAATTATCAATCAACAAAAAGAACCTGATAACGAGTATCTTCAAATTAGTGCAAAACCTGCTTGGGAACTTCTTAAAAAATGGAAAACTATTCATCCAAATTTTGCTGAATATACATTTAGAGTTGCTTGTGGATTTACTGCACATCCAAATCAAGAAAAGTTTAATGATTGGAGTTTGAAAAACAACTTTTTGTTGTCAGATTTATTTCCGACCATCAATAAAAATGATGTACATCATATTGATTTAAGTGTTTCAAGTACATGGGTTGGGCACCAACAAGATTTTAATAACTTGGATTTATTACAATTTAAAATTGATCAATTACAAAAAGAAGTTCCAAACAAAATTATTGCTGGTGGTTACTTAGAACCTAGAGCTTTGTATACTTCTACTGCTTACGATACAGTTGGAAATAAAGGAAAAGAAAGCAGAAGCATTCATTTAGGAATTGATTATTGGTTGCCAGAATTCACACCGGTTCATGCATTATTTGATGGTGAAGTTGTTATTGCTGTAAATGATGCTGGAGATAAAGAATATGGCGGATTGGTCGTTTTAAAACACCAAGTTTTAGATTTTTGTTTTTATACTTTATATGGACATAATACTATTGAAAGCGCAACCAAACATAACGTTGGAGATACAATTTTGAAAGGTGAAAAGATTGTTGAATTGGCAAATTATCCTGAAAATGGAAATTGGGCGCCACATTTACACTTTCAAGTAATGCTTTCTCTATTTGATTATAAAATTGATTATCCTGGAGTTGCCTATTTAAGTAAAATTGATGTTTGGAATAGTGTTTGTCCAGATCCGAATTTGTTATTCAAATCTGAAGCTTTGTTAGAAAACACTACCATTTCTAACGAAGAAATCATCAACTACAGAAAGCAACATTTAGGAAAAAGCTTAAGCTTACAATACAAAACGCCTATTAAAATGGTTCGTGGAGCTGGACAATACTTAATGGATCAGTTTGGTAGAAAATATTTAGATACTGTAAACAATGTTGCACATGTTGGTCATGAAAACTATCATGTAGTAAAAGCTGGTCAAGAACAAATGGCTTTGATCAATACAAACTCAAGATATTTACACGAAAACATCAACGAATTAGCAAAAGAATTGATTGAAACTTTACCATCAGAATTAAATGTATTGCATTTTGTGAATTCAGGAAGTGAAGCCAACGAATTGGCAATACGAATGGTAAAAGCTGCAACCGGAGAAAAAGACATAATTGCTAGTGAAGTTGGTTATCACGGAAATACCAATATGTGTATTGATATTTCATCTTACAAATTTGATGGAAAAGGTGGACATGGTGCTCCAGAACACACACAAATATTTCCTTTACCAGATACTTTTAGAGGAAAATATAAAGGAGAAAATGCTGCAACAAAATATGCAGAAGAAGTTCAAAAATGTATTGAGAATATTCAAGAAAAAGGAAGAAATGTTGGTGGCTTTATCATTGAACCAATTATAAGTTGCGGAGGACAAATTGAATTACCCGAAGGTTTTTTAGCACAAACTTATAAATTGGTGAGAGATGCTGGCGGAATTTGTATTTCTGATGAAGTACAAGTTGGTTGTGGGCGGCTTGGAAAAGCATTTTGGGGCTTCCAATTACATGATGTAACTCCAGATATTGTTACCATTGGAAAACCCTTAGGAAATGGTCATCCAATTGCTGCAGTTTCTTGTACACAAAAAGTTGCTGATGCTTTTGCTAACGGAATGGAATATTTTAACACTTTTGGAGGAAACCCTGTTTCTTGCGCTATAGCCACAGAAGTTTTACGAACTGTAAAAAGAGATAAGCTTCAAGAAAAGGCATTAAAAATTGGAGAATTTTTAAAAGCAGCATTAAAGCAACTATCTAAAGAGTTCCCTATAATTGGAGATATTCGCGGACAAGGATTGTTCTTAGGAATTGAATTAGTAGATGCTAAATTGCATCCTCTTGCAGCACAAACTGATTATTTGGCAAATAGGATGAAAGAGCATGGAATTTTAATGAGTACTGATGGTCCAGATCACAATGTGTTAAAAATTAAACCTCCAATTGTATTTACAAAAGAAAATGCAGAAGAGTTACTCCTCTATCTGAAAAAAATATTGAATGAAGATTTCATGCAACTCAAGAGTTAAATATAAATCTTACATTTATAATCTTATAAAATTTAAACACCACTGTTATGCGTAAAATTCTAGTATTGTTAGCTATTTTTTCTTTCACGTTTATTTCTTTTGCTCAAAAGAAAACAGCAAAGAAAAACACGAAATGGGATGTAAACAATCCACATAAAGATTGGAAATACAATTCATTCAACTTAAACACCAATGAAGGAACTTGGATGAACTTAGATGTAAGTCCAGATGGAAAAACAATTGTTTTTGACTTATTAGGAGATATTTACAAAATGCCAATTTCTGGAGGAAAAGCAACAATTCTACGTTCTGGTTTAGCCTATGAGGTACAACCAAGATTTAGTCCGAATGGAAAATATATTTCTTTTACGAGTGATGCTGAAGGAGGAAATAATATTTGGATAATGACAGCAGATGGTAAAAATGCAAAATCAATAACCAAAGAAAAATACAGATTATTAAATAATGCTGTTTGGACTCCAGATGGAAAATCTTTAGTTGCTCGTAAGCACTTTACTTCTACTCGTTCTGTTGGTGCTGGAGAAATGTGGCAATATCCACTTTCTGGTTCTGCTGGATTAAAATTAACCAAAAGAAAAAATGACCAACAAGATGTAAATGATCCGTCAATTTCTTCAGACGGAAAATATCTATACTACGCAGAAGATATGTATCCTGGAGGTTTTTTCCAATACAACAAAGATCCTAACAAACAGATTTATGTAATTAAACAATACAATTTTAAAACTGGAAAAATAAAACAAATTACCGGTGGTCCTGGAGGAGCAGCGAGACCAGTTATTTCTAAAGACGGGAAATTATTAGCATTTATTAAACGTATTCGTACAAAAACCGCTTTATATATTCACGAATTAGAAACAGGAAAGGAATGGCCAATTCATCAAGAGTTAAATAAAGATCAGCAAGAAGCCTGGGCGGTATTTGGAGTGTATCCTCATTTTACATGGACGTCTAATGATAGAGACATTATTATTTGGTCTAAAGGAAAAATCAATAGAATTAATGTTGCCTCTAAAAAAGTAACTAACATTCCATTTCAAGTAAATCAAAAGATTAAACTCGCAAAAACACACCGTGTAAAAAGGAAAGTCTTTGAAGAAACATTTACTTCAAAGATGATTAAAGATGTAAAAACTTCTCCAGACGGAAAGTCAATTGTATTTACTTCTTTAGGTCATGTTTACAAAAAAGACTTACCAAATGGTGCTCCAAAAAGAGTAACCAACTTAACAGATTTTGAAGCGGAACCTAGTTTCTCTCCCGATGGGGAATTTATTGTATTTGTAACTTGGGATGACACTGAACTTGGAGCTGTATATAAAATCAAAACTGATGGCTCTAGCTTGCAAAAATTAACTACTAAAAAAGGAATTTACAGAACTCCATCTTATGACAATTCAGGTGGAAAGATAACGTATAGAAAACAAGGAGGAAATGGAGATCAAGGTTTTGATTATTCTAAAAAAACTGGAATCTATATCATGAATTTTGACGGAACTAACAAAAATAAAATCTCTGATGGTGGAGAATTTCCAATGTTTTCGGCAGATAATAAAAGAGTATTTTTTCAAAGCGGAGGATCTTTTATGGGCGGCTTAACAAAACGCTTAAAAAGCGTTGACTTAAACGGTAAAAATGAAAGAAGTCATTACAAATCAAAGCTAGCAAATAAATTAGTACCTAGTAAAGACAACAAATGGATTTCTTTTATCCATTTACACAAATTATATGTAGCACCAATGGTATTGAATGGAAGTGAAATCAATTTAGATGGGAATTCTAAATCATTCAAAGTAGAAAGCTTATCAAAAAATGCAGGAATCAATTTACATTGGTCAAACAATAATAACAATGTACATTGGACTTTGGGTGATGAATATTTTACAAAAAGCATTGTAAACAACACCACTAATCCATTTGCGAAAACAAATTTATTAGCTGGTAAAAACACTGGGGTCAAAGTTGGATTGACTGCTAAAACAGATGTGCCAGATGGTAGAGTTGCTTTTACAAATGCTCGCTTAATTACAATGAAAGGAAATGAAGTAATTGAAAATGGGACAATTGTAATTTATAAAAACAAAATTGAAAAGATTGGAAAATCAAGTGCTGTTCGTGTTCCTTCAGACGCAAAAGTATATGATATGAAAGGCAAAACAATTATGCCTGGAATTGTTGATGTACATGCGCATGTTGGTGCCTTTAGAAATGGATTGAGTACTCAAAAACATTGGCAATTTTATGCAAATTTAGCCTATGGAGTTACAACTTCTCATGATCCTTCAGTAAATACTGCTGCTGCATTTACCTTAGAAGAATTACAAAGAAAAGGATTAACAGTTGGACCAAGAATGTTTTCTACTGGATTCATTTTATATGGAGCTGAAGGAGATTTTAAGGCTGTAGTAAATAATTTAGAAGATGCACGTTTTGCAATTGCGAGAACAAAAGCTTTTGGAGCTAAATCTGTAAAAAGTTACAACCAGCCTAGAAGAGAACAACGCCAACAAATTATGCAAGCAGCTAGAGAGTTAGGAGTAAATGTTGTTCCAGAAGGAGGATCAAATTTCTATGTTAATATGAGTATGATTTTTGATGGTCACACCGGAATTGAACATAATATTCCCGTTGCACCTGTATATAAAGATGTATTATCGCTTTGGAGCAATAGTAAAACTGGTTATACGCCAACTTTAGTTGTGAATTATGCTGGAATGAGTGGAGAATATTATTGGTATCAAAAAACAAATGTTTGGGAAAGTAAAAAGCTATTAAAATACACTCCACGACATGTTGTAGATACTAGATCTCGTCATAGAACAATGATACCAGATGAAGAATATTTCAACGGACACATGTTAACTTCAAGAACTGTTACTGATTTATCAAAATTAGGTGTAAAAGCAAATGTTGGTGCGCACGGACAACTACAAGGTTTAGGTGCACATTGGGAATTATGGATGTTGCAACAAGGTGGAATGTCTAATCATAATGCACTAAAATCTGCTACCATAAATGGCGCTGAATATATTGGAGTTGGAGATGAATTAGGTTCTTTACAAAAAGGGAAATTAGCTGATTTAATTATTATGGATAAAAACCCTTTAGAAAATATTCAGCATACAAACTCTGTAATTTATACGATGATTAATGGTCGTTTGTATGACACATCAACAATGAATGAGGTTGGGAATTATAATAAAAAAAGAACTCCTTTTTATTGGGAAAGTGGAAATTACAACCAAGGTGTTCCGTTAAATTTAGAAACCAATGGCTTTACGATTCCAACGTGTAGTTGTCATTAAAAAACAAATTGAAAATATATTTTCGAAGTAGATGAAATTTAAAATTATTAGCATTCTAAGTTTGGCTTTACTTATTTTAAGTTGCCAACAAAAAGAGTTGGCACCTATTACTGAGCAAACGTATCATTACAATCATCAAATATTTGAAGAAAATAAATTAGCGCCAAGAGCAAGTTTTTTTGCTTTTGAAAATCCGGATATTGAAAACAAAGAAAGTTCTAACCGCTTTTTTGATTTGAATGGAAATTGGGATTTTCATTGGGTAAAAGACCCAAAAAAAAGACCAACTACTTTTCAGAATATAGCTTATGACGATTCTGATTGGAAAACAATTCCTGTGCCTGCTAACTGGGAAGTAGAAGGTTTTGGAAAGCCAATTTATTTAGATGAACGTTATCCTTTTACTACCAAATGGCCAAGTGCACCAACAGATTACAACCCTGTTGGAACCTATAGAAAAGTAATCACTTTAGATAAAGAATTTTTATCTGAGGATGTCATCTTACATTTTGCTGGTGCTAAATCTGCAATGTATGTGTATATCAACGGGCAATATGTTGGGTATTCTCAAGGAAGTAAAACTCCTGCTGAATTTAATATCACCAAACATTTAAAAGAAGGAAAAAATCTAATTGCTTTACAGATGTTTCGTTGGTCTGATGCTAGTTATTTGGAGAGTCAAGATATGTTACGAATGAGCGGAATTGAACGAGATGTCTATTTATATGCAAGACCTAAAGTTTATATTTCTGATTATCATGCAAAAACAACCTTAGATAACTCTTACAAAAATGGGGTTTTTAATGGAACTGTTTCAATTACTAATGATACAGACAAAGAAGTTTCTAAAGACTTAACAATTATTCTACAAAATAATTTTAGAGGAACTCAAAAGTTAAAAATTCCAGCCAATTCAACAATAGAGTTTAAAGTTGATAAAACAATTAAAAATGTAAAATCATGGTCGGCAGAAGTGCCAAATTTATATGATTTACACATTTCCTTAGAGAATCAATTTATCAAAAAGGCAATTGGTTTTAAACGTGTTGAGATTAAAAATGCTCAAGTTTTAATCAACGGAAAACCTATTTATATTCGTGGAGTTGACAGACATGAAACGGATCCGTTTACTGGACATGTAGTTTCTAAAGAATCAATGGAAAAAGACATTCAATTGATGAAGCAAAACAACATCAATGCTGTACGTTCTGCGCATTATCCAAACGATCCGTATTGGTTAGATTTATGTGATAAATACGGTTTGTATGTTGTTGATGAAGCAAACATTGAAAGTCATCCTTTAGCCATTGATAAAAAAACTCAGATTGGGAATGAAATGAGTTGGTTACCGGCGCACATGATGCGTACAAAACGTATGTATTATAGAGATCGAAATCATGCTTCCATCTATTCTTGGTCTTTAGGAAATGAAGCTGGAGAAGGTGCTATTTTTAGAACTACTTACAAATGGTTAAAAGAACAAGACGACAATAGAATTGTGCAATACGAACCTGCAGGAAAAGAAGATTATACAGATTTGTATTGTCCGATGTATCCAAAACCTGAATATTTAATCAAACATGGGAAATCAAATTCAGACAAACCATCTATTATGATTGAATATGCGCACGCGATGGGAAACTCTGTTGGAAACCTACAAGATTATTGGAATATTATTGAAAAATACGACAATTTACAAGGTGGTTTTATTTGGGACTGGGTAGATCAAAGTTTAGAATACAAAGACAAAAACGGGAAACCTTATTTGGCTTACGGACACGATTATCATCCAGATTTGCCTACCGACGGAAACTTCTTAAATAACGGTTTGGTTGATCCATATAGAAATCCGCATCCTCATTTATCTGAAGTTAAAAAGGTGTATCAACCAGTTCAGTTTAAATACTTAGGAAATCAAACCATACAAATTACCAATAAGAATTTCTTTGCAGATTTTTCTGATAAAGAGATGCGTTATCGGATTCTAAAAAACGGAAAAACAGTTTTTGAAAAAACAAATATTTCTCTAAATGTAAAACCACAGTCTTCTATAAAAATGAAGTTCAAAGACATTCCAGAAATGTTTATTCCAGAGAACGAATATTATTTAGAAGTGAGTTTACTTCAAAGAAAACAGACAGCAATAATTCCGAAAGGACATGAAATTGCATGGGATCAATTTGCGCTAAAGCATGGCGCGGTTGTTAACTATCCTAAAGAAAGCAAGTATGAATTAAAAATTACAGAAAGTACAGTATTTGAGATTTATGATGATAAAACTGCTTTACATGTTGACAAAGAAACAGGTGCTATTTTAAATTGGACATTTAAACATCAATTAATTACGAACAAACCAATAAAACCAAACTTTTGGCGTCCTCCAACCGATAATGATTTAGGAAATGGCATGGATAAATGGGCTAAGATTTGGCAAAACGCTACGTATAGTTATACGTCAAAATTAATTAACAAACCTAAATCTAAGGATGGATATGTTAGTTATAAAGTACAATATCTTTTGCCTAATAATGAAGCATCCGTTTTTGCTACATATACATTAAGTAAAAATGGAAACTTATCAGTTAAGTATTCTTTTACACCTAATCAAAAAGACTTGCCTAATATTCCGAGGTTGGGAATGTATTTGACAATTCCGAAATCTTTCATTGATGTTTCTTGGTATGGAAATGGCCCTAAAGAAAGTTATTGGGATCGTAAAACAGGACAAAAACTAGGAATCTATTCAGGAAAAGTGAATGATCAATTTCATGTGTATTCCCGTCCACAAGAAACTGGAAACAAAACAGATGTTCGTTGGATGCAAGTTGCATCAAAAAATTTCGGCTTAAAAGCGACAAGTCAAGATAAGTTTAATGCTAGTGTTTGGCCATTTAACATGAAAGAACTTGATTTTAAATCTGATGAAGGAGGACAATCTGCTTCAGGATTGGTTCCTGTTACTAAAAAACATGGAGCTGATATTAAAATTGGAAATACAATTCAATGGAATATTGACTTTTTACAAATGGGAGTTGGTGGTGATACTTCTTGGGGGCGTTTAGTTCACAAAGAATATACGATTCCTGCAAACAAAACCTATAGATATTCATTTACAATTACACCTGGTAAAATATAACAAAATGAAAAAAATACTTCTATTCCTTTTCGCTTTCACATTAATGTATTCTTGTGATACTCTAAACGATCAGAAACAAGATAAAGCTGCTATTATTTCTGTATTAAGAGCTCAAGAAAATGCTTGGTCAAAAAACGATATTGATGGTTATATGCAAGGCTATTGGAAATCAGATTCCTTGAAGTTTTATGGAAGTAATGGAAAGATAGCTTATGGCTGGGACAAAACTTTATCTAATTATAAAAAAAGATACCCAACACCAGATCACACTGGAACATTAAAATTCAAAGTGAATGACATTACTAAAATTGAAAATGAATCGTACTACGTAATGGGCGAATACCATTTGACACGTACAATTGGCAATGCCAATGGTATTTTTATGATTATTTTTAGAAAAATTAATGGCGAATGGAAGGTTGTCGCCGATACAACTCCTTAGATTATGAAACCAATAGTTAGACTTGCCACAAAAAACGACTTAGTTATTTTAGATACATTTATGGATGGCTTGGTTGATGCCGAACGTCCAATGGATGTTACTATTAAAGAAGGAAAAGTTGTTTATTATGATTTAGAAAACTTTATTCTTAGTGAAAGTTCTGTTTTATATGTTGTAGAGTTAAACGGCAAATTAGTCGCTTCTGGCTATGCAAAAATAAAACCAGACAGAATCTATTTAAAACACGATAATCATGCGTATTTAGGATTTATGTACGTTCCTGAAGAGCATCGAGGAAATGGCTACAATAAATTAATTGTTGACGCATTATTAACTTGGTGTAAAACCAAAGATATCAGTGAGGTTCGTTTAGATGTATATGACTCCAATCCTTCAGCAATTAGAGCTTATGAAAAAGTTGGGTTTTCCAAACACATGATACATATGCGTTTAGATTTAAATGATTTGGATTCTTAAATTCCGAATGGATTTTCAATAGAATGCATTGGGTTTGTAAACCATTTTGGACCTTCTTCTGTCATATAAATATGATCTTCAAGTCGAATCCCAAATTTATCTGGAACACAAATCATTGGTTCATTGCTAAACGTCATTCCTGGTTTTAAAACTGTTTTGTCATTTCTAACAATATACGGCCATTCGTGAATTCCTAATCCGATTCCGTGGCCTGTTCTATGTGGCAATCCTGGTAATTTATAATCTGGTCCTAAATCATGAGATTCTAACACAACTCTAGAAGCATTATCAATATCTGCACAAGTATTCCCTAATTGTGCTGCATCAAAAGCTGCTTGTTGGGTTTCCTTTTCGATATTCCAAATTCGAGTTTGTTCTTCATTGGCATTTCCAAAAACATAAGTTCTTGTAATGTCAGAAATATAATCGTGTAGCATACAACCAGTATCTACTAAAACTACTTCATTTTCTTCTAATATTTTTGGAGATTTTACTCCGTGTGGAAACGATGAATCAACTCCAAACAACACAATACAAAAATAAGATCCAGATGAAATCCCGTATTTCACATGTGCATTATGGATAAAATCGGTTACTTCTTTTGAAGAAATTCCTACACGCATAATTCTTGCTGCTGCTTTTTGAACTTCTAACGTGATGTTCATTGCATGTTGCATAATTGCAATTTCAGCCTCAGATTTAATCATTCTACAACCCGCTGTAATTGGTTTTGCATTTACCAATTCGTATGATTTTTGGCAATTTCTAATTCCGTCAAAAATAAAAAATGGCGTTGCTTCATCCATAGAAATACTTCCGGCTTCAACTCCATTCTCTTTTAATATAGATACAAATAATTCATAAGGAGATTCATGTTCTTCCCAACAATGAACTGCTCCTTCAATCAACATAAAATCGAAAATAGTTCCTTTTTCAAACTCTGGGGCGATATAAATCAAGGTGCCATTTGAAAACAATAAAGCACCAACCATTCGCTCACTTGGATTCCATTTCATTCCAGTAAAATAGAATAAGTTTGTTCCTGCATGTAAATACAAAACAGGTACATTCTGTTCTTGCATTAATTGACACGCTTTTTCAATTCTTTGTTGAAACTCTTCTTTTTGAATTGGTTTAACTAAATGTGCTGTAGGTTGAATTGCATTTAATTCTGCTTCTATTGTTGACCCTCCGATTCCTTTCATTTTTATAAATATTTTACTGAAACATACAATCACAAAGTAACTTAATTATTTTTCATAAACTAAAATATAGTAGTCATAATTTGTTAATTAATAGATACTATTTTATTGTTATAATTCGTTTTATATTTGAACTAAAAATAGAAATGACTTTAGATTATAATATCTTAAATATTCTTATTCTTTTTGGAGCAATTCAAGGATTCATTTTATGTTTTTTTATCTATCAAAAAAAGCACCTTAACAAACGAGCAGTATATTTCTTTATTCTTTTCTTGTTCTCATTAGCTTTTTACAATGCTATTTACGCTTTACTTGACATGGATCTATTTAAATACTACCGACCATTACACATGTTTCCTTTTCCTTACAAATGGCTTATAGGAATTGGCTTTTATTTCTATGTCAAAAATCAATTTAAATCTACAGACCAAAACCTTATTCATAAAAAAGAGTGGTATCTGTTTATTCCAGCAATTTTATATGGTCTAATCCGTCTTTATTGGTTTGCTATTGCCATAGAAGAAAATAGCTTTCGTATAACACAAGTTGTTGTTGATTCTAATTTTTTTAGAATACATGAATTTGTATATCTCGCTTTTACAATTGGTATTAACTTAAAAGCACTTCGATTTATAAATAACAACTCTCAAATTGTTAGCAACAGTAATCGAAAAACGAAAAGCATTAAATGGCTTAAGACATTTACATACGTCTATTTAACAGTATTAAGTTTCAACTTAATAATTTATTCTGCTGATATAATCATACATAATGGAAAGGAAAGCTATCTATATCTATATCCAACACTTATCGTAAATGTTGGATTTATTTACTGGATTGGATATATAGGGTTTACAAAACCTAATTTAATAATCAATGAAATTAAATCGGTATCAAATTCTAGTAATAAAAACTCAATTATAGAAGAAAAGCTACAATACCAAATAGAAGTTTGTGAAATATATAAAAGTCCTACACTTACCATATCTGAACTTGCTAAAAAACTTCATCTTTCAACGAAAGAACTTTCTAAGCACATTAATGAGTCTCATCAAATGAATTTTTCTGAATATTTAAATTACCATCGGGTACATAAAATCAAAGAGTTATTAGTAAGTCCAGAAGCAAAAAAATATACGCTAATTACACTTGCTAATGAGGCCGGTTTTAGCTCTAAGTCTTCTTTTAACGCTGAGTTTAAAAAAATAATGGGCACAACACCTTCAAAGTATCGTAAAGAATTTCAGTAAAAAAAATGTCCAACATTTGTCTTCTTGGACATTTTACCTCCTATTTCGTACTTGATTTCTGATAATAATCGGGCATTTTTACATCGAATAGAAACAATAAATAATGAGACAACTATTAATGATACTTATTTGCACCTTAACTATTACAAGTTGCAATTCAAAAAAAAACAATTCAGAAAAAACAATTCCTGAACCTAAAAGAGTTTTAGATTCAATACTTATTGTAGCTAAAAACAATTCACTTTACAAAGAGAATGTAGATTGGGATGTGTTAGAAAAAGAAGTATATACTCGCTTTATTGACTCAGATACAATCACTTCAATTATTAAACCTGTACAACATTTATTAAACCAGTTAGGTGATTTTCATGGAAGCTTATTTTTAAACGGTCAGCATTATAGAGGAAATGTGAAAGTAACTAGAGATGTTTCTTATGACTATCAAAGTAAAGACTACATCTCTAAAATGTCTTCAATCTTTCAAAAGACACTAAATCAAGATACTATAAAAGGGTTTATTACGACTGAAAAAATAGCCTATTTAGAAATTCCAATGATGATGCCCTATGGCGGTGACGGCAATGATGTCATTGCTAATACTTTAAAAATACGTAATAAAATTTGCGAATTAAAAAGTAAAAATCCAATTGGTTGGATTCTTGACTTACGAGGAAATCTTGGAGGAAATATGTATCCAATGTTAATGGGGTTAGCAGAAATACTACCTCTAAAAATTAACATGGGAGGAGATTCTAAAGATGGAAAATCAATCAATCAAAAATGGAAAATGGAAAATGGTATTTTTTATTATGGAGAGAATAGTTACCCAAATATTCCAAAATTAAATTGTCAATTTCTAGAACAAAAAAATAAAATAGCAGTATTGATTGGACGATATACTGCAAGTTCAGGTGAAGTTGTTGCCTGTGCTTTAAAAACGCAAGAAAAAATTCAGCTTTTTGGAGAGCAAACAAGCGGAGCTACAACTGCTAATCAATGGACACCAATTGGGAAAGAAGTAGTCTTCAATCCTGCTATTAGTTATTATGTAAGTAAAAATAAAATGATACATAAAGATGGTGTAATTCCAGATATAGAAATTAGTGAAGATTTTAGTTTTGACAACCCTATTTCTGGAAAAGTTTTTAAAAAAGCAGTACAATGGTTAACCAAAAAATAATTCTAAAAATGAAGATTCTTTTTTTCACTTTATTATTAATTACTACACAAGTATCTGGTCAATGTGATGCCGAACTAAATAAATACATTACCGGTTTTGAGCAACTAAAATCTAGTTCATTTTCTTTTTTAGATGATCAATTAGAAAACATTAAAATTATTGGATATGGAGAGGATACTCATGGTTCTGCAGAGTTTACGTTAATAGCAAAAGAACTAATTGAATATTTATCTAAACAGCATCACTTTAATATTCTAATATTAGAAACAGGTTTTAGTGAAGGCTTGTATTTAAATGATTATGTTCAAGGAAAAAGAACGAATATTAAAAAAATTCTAAACGACCATAATTCTACTTGGCGTTACAAAACAGAAGAGTTTATATCTCTAATGAATTGGATTAAAAATTATAATAAAACGTCCAAGACTAAAATTACTATTTATGGGAGTGAAATGCAATATGTAATTAGTGATGTCCATAGAATCCAAAATTACTTATCACAAGTTGGTTCAGATTACGTAATTTCTGGTTTTGAAAAACATTTGTGGCAAAATATTACTGAAGAAGAAAAATCTAATTATTACATGTCATATTCAAAACTGAAAGCCTATTTCACCGCTAATTATCAAAAATTCAAAGAAAAAACGTCAGAAAAAGAATATCAATTAGCTTATCATCAAATAGAAATACTAGGGCAGTTCGTTTTCACAATACAACAAAATGTATATCAACGTAAAATGGATTTAAGAGACCTCTATATTTCTGAGAATATTGAGTGGATATTAAATCATGAAACTAAAGAATCTAAAGCACTTTATTGGGCGCATAATGTTCATGTTGGGAATTGGGTTTCAAACGGAATTGTTGATGTAGCTGGACATCATTTAAAAAAAATATTTAAAGAAACATATTACAATATCTGTCTCTTATACACATCTGACGCTGCCGACGATCTACTCT
>OLHJ01000319.1_pt1 | contig 15954 bp, 18 predicted proteins | sample 1609491 | NCBI WGS metagenome assembly OLHJ01 (sample SAMN05416861, study PRJEB24817) | seawater metagenome | isolation source: Sea water | place: Canada:Atlantic | collected 2013-11
ACGAGATGCTCAGGAGTCTCGTGGGCTCGGAGATGTGTATAAGAGACAGCTGAAGTATTGGAATTGCGTGGTGAAACTCCAAATTTTACATCCCTTTTGCGCTGTGCGTGCCTTATACAGTTAGGTGAGCTTGAGCAGGTCAAAGTTCAAGCCTCCGAAGAAGCGGCCTAAATATAAATATATTGCACGTAGTACTGGGATACTACCACGATCTAAGATTGGTAATATAATCTATCCAATATCAAGGACTATCTTGATTAGGAGGATTGATGGCCAAAGCAGTACACACAATGGTGCGTGTCAGTGATGAAACGCGCTCGGTTGCATTTTACAAAAATGCTTTTGATTTAGATATATCACAGCGTTTGGACTTTGACGGGTTTACGCTAGTTTATCTAAAAAATTCAGAGAACGACTTTGAATTAGAATTGACGATCAACAAGGGCCAAGACACGCCGTATGATCTTGGAAATGGCTACGGTCATTTAGCATTTGTTGTTGAAGATTTAGACGCAGAGCACACGCGATTTGAACAAGCTGGGTATGCGCCCAGAAAGTTAGTTGATTTCAAAAATAACGATGAACTGTTGGCGCGGTTCTTTTTCGTAACTGACCCTGATGGCTATGAAATTGAAGTGATGCAACGTCACGGACGCTACCAATAACACTCGTTACACAATGGAGGAATAAAATGACAAAACAAACGAATAGAAAAACGATGACCCGTCGTGAATTGCTGTCTCGTACAGCAGCGGTAGGTACGTTGGTGGTCTTTGGGGGCGGTATTGTTGCAGCACCTGATGGCGCATGGGCGACAGAGGTTACAACCATTTCAGAGCATGAAATGGCGACGCTGATCCAAATGGCACGTGATATTTATCCACACGATAAAGTGGGTGATGAGTACTATGTGACTGCTGTGAAAGGTTATGATTCTGAAGGCAGTATAACCATGGTTTCTGAAGGGGTTGCTGCATTAGATGCAATGGCAAAGGCCGCTGGTGCCAACAGTTATATTGAAACCAAATGGGAAGACAATCGCGTCGATTTACTCAAGCAAATAGAAGATGGTGGATTTTTCCAAGCTATTCGCGGCGGCCTTGTTACGGGCCTCTACAACCAAAAAGATGTCTGGCCGATCTTCGGTTACGAAGGCGAGTCGTTCTCAAAAGGCGGTTATTTACATCGCGGTTTTGACGACATCAATTGGCTGTAAGGGAGAGATACAATGGCAAAATTTGAACTGAATGACGGTGACGTAGTAGTCGTAATAGGCACAGGTGCTGGTGGTGGTGTTCTCTCTAATGAGTTAGCCCAAAAAGGCGTTAAAGTTGTCGCATTAGAAGCAGGCGGTCGTTACCTGCCAGAAGATTATGTGAATGACGAATGGGACAGCTTTGGGCAACTTGCTTGGACGGATGCACGTACAACAAGTGGGGATTGGCGCGTTTCTAAGGACTTCTCTGGCCTGCCTGCATGGATTGTAAAAGCAGTTGGTGGGTCAACGACACACTGGGCTGGTGCATCATTGCGCTTCCAAGATCACGAACTTCGCGCGAAAACGGAATATGGGGATGTAGAAGGAGCAAACCTGTTGGATTGGCCGATCACATTGGCGGACCTAGAACCTTATTACACCAAAGCCGAGGATAAATTAGGTGTGACCCGTACGGGTGGTCGCCCTGGATTGCCGGGCAACAACAACTATAAAGTTTTTGAAAAAGGCGCCAAAGCACTAGGCTATAAAGAAGTTCACACAGGCCGTATGGCCGTGAACAGCACAGACTATGATGACCGCGCGATCTGCCAACAAACAGGCTTTTGTTTTCAAGGCTGTAAGTGGGGTGCAAAATGGTCATCGGCCTATACCGATATCCCACGTGGTGAGGCCACTGGCAATATGGAAGTCCGTGAAAAATCTCATGTTGCGCGGATCTTGCATGATGACACAGGTAAGGTCACAGGCGTCGAATACTTTGATCCAGATGGCAACTTGCAAATGCAAAAAGCCCGTGTGGTTTGTGTTGCAGGCAACTCGTTTGAAAGCCCGCGCATGTTGCTAAACTCTGCAAGCAGCATGTTCCCAGATGGTTTGGCGAACTCCTCTGGTATGGTTGGTAAAAACTATATGCGTCACATGACAGGGTCTGTATATGCCTTGTTTGATCAACCTGTGAAAATGTGGCGTGGTACGACCATGGCTGGCATTATCCAAGATGAATCGCGCCACGATCCATCGCGCGGCTTCGTCGGTGGTTATGAAATGGAAACATTGTCCCTTGGCCTACCATTCATGGCGGCGTTCCTTAATCCGGGTGCATGGGGTCGTGGGTTTACAACGGCACTAGATGGCTATGAAAACATGGCTGGCATGTGGATCGTTGGCGAAGATATGCCACAAGAAAGTAACCGTGTGACGTTGAATATGGATGTCAAAGATCAGCATGGCTTGCCTGTTGCGAATGTGCATTTCTCGGATCACCCAAATGACATTGCAATGCGTGAACATGCGTATCAACAAGGCCAAGCCGTGTATGAAGCTGTTGGTGCCACACGTGTGATGCCAACGCCACCATATCCGTCCACGCACAACTTGGGCACCAACCGGATGTCGGCAAAAGCTCAGGACGGTGTTGTGAACAAATGGGGCCAAACGCATGATATCGAAAACTTGTTCGTATCTGATGGCTCTCAATTCACAACAGGTGCTTCAGAGAACCCAACATTGACAATTGTAGCTTTGGCTATTCGTCAAGCAGATCGTATCGCTGATGAAATAGCAAAAGGTAACCTGTAAATTTTCATGTTATTGTTTATTTAAATGAACGCTCCCTAAGGGCTCGCATCGTAGGTGCGGGCCCAATTATTGAATGCCTTGTTTGGGCGGTGGTTTCAACTGGTCGACGCAACACATGTATTAAAACGCTCTGCGGAAGTTTCATATCCCAGCGTTTTTCGAGCGACGGTTGTAGCTCATTCATCAAGCCCTTGCTCTTTGCCGTTTGTGATGGAGGAACAACTATGAACGACAAGGTGTTCCCCCAACTCGACGCTTTACTGCTTGCATCATGAAGCGCGTTAATACAGTTGCCGTTTAATTACTCCAATTCGCAACAACGTCATAGCCGACAGCTTTTGGGGCGGCCTCCATATAGTCGGAAAATGCGCCCCATAGCTCTGCCACTTTTGGGGCGTTAGCATTCGAAGTAGCCTCGTTCTCAACCACTGAGATGACGTAGCCGCTGCCATCATCATTCGCGACATTAATAAAATTATGCATCCCGGGCATTCCCATGATCTGGCTTTTCAGAGAATTCATGATCGCAGTCGTGGCGTCCTTTGAACCGGGCTTCATCTTGTAATGAGTAACACGAGCAAACATCTTTTTTTCTTACCTATCATTTTAAAAATCCAAGACCGATTGGCTTTGGTTGCGTTAATATAGCATGGGAAATTAGAAATCGGTAATTATTGGATGCCACTTTGATTAACTGTATTACCGGGAGGTGGATCAAGGCAGATTCCTCATGGCTCGCGATGTCGATAATATCTAATAATGCGAATATCAATCGAAAGTCTGCTTTTAGCCAGTTGACCGTCGTTGGTGCGCTTACAGCGAACGGCTCCTTCCCGCCCTTAGTGTTGTAGACTGCGATCGCCACGAATGTCGTATAATGGTGGGTCAAAGCGTACATTGGGTAATTTTATATTTACACCTGTAGGTGTATGATTTTCTGTGATTTATTGCCCATGATAATGAGCGATCAATCTGATGATATTCTACAGTAAAAACATTGGTTGGCTTATCCGAACCTTTCCAAAAGGCCTATACCGCCTATGGCCACTGAGGAGCGGAACATGAGGCAGATTTATGAATAGAAAGTATGCACCAAAATTGATCCAAACAATTGTCAGGTACGTATAAAGTCTAGTAGCCACAAAATAAAAAATTCTAAATATAAGGAAACTTACATATGAAAAACCTGGCTTTTGCTCTCAGTACCATAGGTACCTTGCTCATTGCCTCCCCTTCTTATGCAGACATACAGGTGCAATTTTTAGAAGGCGCGCCAAAAGATCGTTTTGTGATAACAAATATTGGTGAATGCGACATTGGAACAGCGGAGTTTGTGGTTGATTTTGCAGCTTCAAACGCAGGTTTGATCTTTGATGTTACAGGTGCTGGTGCCGGTGTTGAGGGTTTTCAACCTTTTGAGGTCAGTGTAGGTGCGCAATATTTGGCAGCACATCCGTCGATTTCCGATGGCGATCAACGTGCAACTTTGGACATTGCAGGTCTTGGCCAGAATAAGATTATTGCTTTCACAATTGATGTCGACGACACAAATGGAACACGCGAGATTACTATATCAGATAGTGAAATAAACGGGACTATAGTGTCTCTTCATATGAAAAATAACACATATTCTGCAGTCCTGACAGCTAATGCACAAGTCGTTTTGAAGACACCTACCTGCAGCGTATAAAGAGCAATCATTCCATGAAACTCAGATTAATTCTTGGAGATCAGCTTAGTCTGTCCGTGTCTAATCTCTCAGACGCCTCGGTGGATGATCTGATTTTGATGTGTGAGGTAAAACAAGAAGCGACCTACGTTAAACATCACAAGAAAAAGATCGTGTTTGTGTTTTCTGCAATGCGCCACTTTGCGCAGGGATTACGTGAGCAAGGCTATAACGTGCGCTATGTTGCGTACGATGATCCGAACAACACTGGGTCGCTTCTCGGCGAGGTCAAGCGTGTCGTGATCTCCCACGATATCTCAGAAATTGTGCTTACGAACCCAGGTGAACACAGGGTATTGAGCGAGTTTGAAACTTGGTACAATCTGTTGGGCACGCCAGTCACTTTGAGAGAAGATGATCGTTTTTTGTGTACGCCGCGCGAATTTTCAACTTGGGCAGAGGGGCGCAAACAGCTGCGTATGGAGTTCTTTTACCGTGAGATGCGGCGCAAGCATCACATTTTGATGGATGCTAATGAACCGGTTGGTGGGCAATGGAACTTTGATGCTGACAACCGCAAGCCAGCTCCAAGAAATCTGAGTGTGCCCGAAACGTTCATGGCTCCTATGGATGACATCACGCAAGACGTCATTGATCTCGTTACGGTTGAATTTGCTGATCATTTTGGAGATATTTATCCGTTCAATTTTGCTGTTACACGACCTGATGCGTTACAGGCTTTAGATCTGTTTATCTCAGAGCGCCTTAGCCTGTTTGGGGATTACCAAGATGCCATGGTTCAAGGCGAGCCGTGGATGTATCACAGTCATATTGGGCTCTATTTAAACTGTGGATTACTGACCCCACTGGAGTGCATAGCGCGTGCTGAAGAAGCGTATCATCAGGGCCATGCGCCTTTGAATGCAGTGGAAGGCTTCATCCGGCAAATATTGGGTTGGCGCGAATATGTCAGGGGCATTTATTGGCACAAGATGCCGGAATATAAAACGCTGAATGCCTTAGGGGCCAACCGTCATCTTCCAGAGTTTTACTGGTCAGGCCAAACACAAATGAACTGCGTCCGCCAATGTGTTCTTGAAACCAAACAAAACGCCTACGCTCATCATATTCAACGCTTGATGGTTCTTGGGAACTTTGCATTGATTGCCGGTATTGATCCTGATGAGATCAATGAATGGTACATGCTTGTCTATGCCGATGCTTATGAATGGGTCGAGTTGCCCAATGTGAACGGTATGGTTTTGTTCGCAGATGGTGGATTGTTAGCCTCTAAACCCTATGCTGCCAGCGGTGCCTACATCAACAAGATGTCTAATTACTGCAAAGGTTGCAGCTATAAACCGACCATTAAAAACGGTCCAAAAGCCTGTCCGTTTAATTATCTGTATTGGGACTTTATGGAGCGCAACGCCGAGATTTTAAGTGGCAATCCGCGGATGGGGTTTATGTATAAAACGCTTGGCCGCATGAGCGATGAAAAGCGACAAGCCGTTGCAGATGATAGCTATAACTTCCTCAACAAGATCAGCCCAGATGAAAAAGTATGATTTGCCACAAAAAATATGCGCTACCTGTGGACGGTCGTTCACATGGCGAAAAAAGTGGGCGAAAGTCTGGGATGAAGTGCTCTATTGCTCAGATCGGTGCTGCGGGACGCGTGCGTCAAAAAAGGTGAACACAGTATGAAAAAATTAGAGAGTTTCAACCAAGCTCAGGTGAGTGAAATCATTCAAATGGCGCTGAGCGATCATGTGAGCTTTGCCAATATTCGCCTCGAATATGGCATTGGCGAAAAAGACGTGAAAGTGTTGATGCGCGGGGAGCTTAAAGCCAGTAGCTACCGAACGTGGCGCAAACGTGTGCGCGATTTTTCTGATCGCAGAGAGAACTATAAGTAAGACGCCAACTATGCAATCACATATGATGTTGGACAGTTTAATTGGCATTGTCAGGCAATATAAGGAACTTTATCCAATCTATAATAAGATTGGGGGAATTAGAGCGCCCAGCTTCGTTTAATCTGACAATGCCCTATTTCCCACTAGGCCAAAAACCCACCGTCTGCATCATCGCCCGTCTCTGCCAAGAGACGGCCAAAATCTTTAACATGAACGTGCCTTTGCTTTTCCAGTCCAATAACTCCGTCTTTGTTCAGCGCATTGATTTGACGGCTGACTGTTTCCAGCGTCAAACCCAGATACTCCGACATTGCCTCACGCGTGAGGTTGAGATCAAATGTTATATCGTTTATCGACACAGTCGCCGAACTGTTCTGGCGGCGTGCGATTATTGTCAGTAGGCTTGCAATTTTCTCACGCGCGGTTTTACGACCCAATAGCAACATCCATTCGCGGGCTGCGTCCAATTCATCCAAAGCCATTTCCAACATGCGTTCACGTAGATTTGGAATGTCGCTGAGTAATTTTTCAAAAGGTTTACATTTAAAACAACACAAGGTTACATCCGTCGTCGCCTCGACATCAAAAGTTGAATATGCACGCCCAGGTCGTCCGATAAAGTCGCTTGGCAACAGCAAGCCCACCATTTGCTTGCGGCCATCTACCATAGTTTGCGATAGCCTGGCGACACCTGTGACAACAGACGCGACAAAAACCATCCGGTCGCCGGCGAAAACAATGGGATCACCTGCAGCGTAGGTTTTATATGATTTCACTGCCTCCAGCTTTGCAATTTCAGATTTTTCAGTATAGGCGCAAACAGCCCGATGTTTGATCGGGCATTCATTACAGTTTTCGCTGGCAGGCGTAAAATTAGACGCAAAATTAAGCTTAACATTTTTCATTACCTATTTAGAGCAAAAAAATTGCCTTAGATCAAGGCCATACAATTGACGCGAATGTCCGCTTTGTGGAAATCGACTTAAACATAAGCCCCTTCATTGAAGGTCTGCTCTCCGCCCTTACTGACGGCTCCCAGGCTTTTCGTCTGATCGACATGAACGGCCCTAAGCTGCGGTTCGATTTAAATGCCTAATGTTTTGTAATTTCAGAAAAGCAGACATTCAACAAAGCACAAAAAAATTTAAAAACTCACCGACGGCTTTGAAAACAAAGCCGAGCTTCAGCTATGGCAGTCATAAGATTAGTTTGAGAAAGCGGACGTTGTATGATTAATGAAAAGAGGTAAGAGAAAGAACGTGTTTCAACATGTTGACGCTATTTATCATTTCCTGTGGCATAGACAGGTTTCCATTACACTCTACTTTAAGGATAAGAAATACCAGATCAAGTGATCCAAACTACCTGCACCTTCGTATTTGCTATATGATGGCAAAAATATTTGATATACACTCCACCCTGCCGCTAGTTCCGGCAGAGACCAGATATGAAAGAAAACTGTTGCCAAATACCAAGACAAAAGTATCGGAACAAACAATATGGATGCTTGCAGTACGTGATGATCGTGACCGCAATGCCTTTGGAGATTTATTCGATTATTTCGCCCCCCGTTTAAAAGGCTTTATCATTAAGACAGGTATGTCAGGTGCGCAGGCTGAAGAGATCGTGCAAGATGTGATGCTAACGGTTTGGCGCAAAGCCACACAATTTGACCCCCATCGTGCACAGGTGTCTGCTTGGATTTACCAGATAGCGCGCAACCGACAGATCGACCTTATTCGCAAAAACAACCGGCCTTTTCCAGAGGAGCTAATCGAAAGCTCTGGTACGGAATCTGACGCAAGCCAGATGCTTGCCATGGACCAAGAAGCACAACATTTAAAACAAGCGCTTTCTAAGCTAAATGTAAAACAACGACATGTTATCGAGAAAGCCTATATGGGTGAGCTAACACACCAGCAGATCAGCGAACAGACTGGCCTTCCCCTCGGAACGATAAAATCACGTATTCGCCTTGGATTGGAACGGTTGAGAGCAGAATTAGAAGGATTACGATAGATGAGCGTAATTACACACCATATCCCCGACGCCATGTTGACGGCTTATGTCGCAGGCAACCTACCACAGCCATTTGCATTTGTTGTGGCCAGTCATGCATCACTTTGCCAACAGTGCCGCGTGTCGCTTGAGGCGCATCAGGCAATGGGCGGCGTTGTGCTTGAGACTACAGATGTTGTCGCTATTTCAAATGATCTTAAGCTCAATATTCTATCTCAGCTTGATGCCCCCTTTACGCCTGCTCCGATCTATGATCGGTCAGGCGTATTCCCTGGTCCAGTTGTAAAAGCCCTAAAAGGCCAACCACCGCGCTGGAAAACGTTAGGTATGGGCGTACGCCAACATATATTGTCTGCCAATAACGAAGGATCGTTAAGACTGTTGTACATTCCATCTGGGCAGGCGGTGCCAGAACATGGCCATAACGGGTTGGAGCTAACATTAATTCTACAAGGTAGTTTCCATGATGAAGTCGGGTATTTTGGCGTGGGTGATGTTGAAATTGGGGATGAGGATTTGGCACATACACCGATTGCAGATGCTGGCGAGCCTTGCATTTGCCTTGCCGCAACGGATGCACCTTTACGCTTCAAATCTTTGATGCCACGCCTTTTACAGCCTTTATTTAGGATATAGATGTAAATGTTACAAATCATAATCCTTAAAAAATCATGAAAAAAACGCACAAGATTTTTGTTAACGACCTGATGCAAAGCGACTACAGCTATGTATTGTCAGCGCCAAATGGAAGCAATTTCGCCGAAAATTTTGTCCCGCATTTCCCTCCTTGTGAGATGCTTAAAATGGGCGTGTTTGAAGGACGTTATTTGAATGATTGCACCGAAGAGTTTCCAAATGAATGGTTCAAAAATGCTAAACTTAGTCAGATAGCAGATCCGTCATTGAACTATTTCGGCATAAAAAGCCGTCAACCGTTGGGCGTGTGGCGTGAAAAGGGTTGGATCTATGGGCCTGACCCGCGTGGTTGGTTCCAATGGTATTGCCGCTATTACATGGGACGTCGGTTAGATCAGATAGACCACATACAAATAAAAAGATGGAAGGGCTTTGCCCGGCATGCGGGGCAAATTCGCGCCAATTGTTATCCTGGAGATATATTTTGCAGACCCAGACAGCGGCAAGCCTTACTACAATGGGCCTATGATCCTTTTATTTGACGATATAGACGTTATTTACAGCGATACATAAATATATCAGGTAGGAATTTCAACAATCGAATGAGCCAAGAAAAAGGCGCAGGAAAATCGGTTCTGAACCGGCTGGATCGCATGGACTTAAGGACGTATTTGGCGGCTTTTTCTGGAGCCATAAGCATCGGCATCTTAAAGTCGTTTTTTTCTGTCAATCTTGTCTTGATAAACCCAGGATTGACGACCCGCACTACTACGCCACTGCGCTTCAAATCATGACGCATTGTTTCGGCTAAACTGATCAGGGCAGCTTTGCTTGCACCATAACCTATTGAAGCAGGTAAACCACGATAACCAGCAAGCGATCCAATCAATGTAATATCGCCGTGGCCTGCCTGCATGAACCGCGGAACCAATTCGCCCAACACCCGCAGAGCCCCAATGAAATTTACATCTACCATCATCAACGCTACTTCTGTATCCCATTCAGTTGCCCGCATCGGTTCATAAGTTCCAACGTTATAGATCACGCCATCAATCGACCCTATTCCATTTACCGCTTCGCGCACGGCTAGAGTATCTGTGACATCCAACACCATGGTTTGTGCATCGCTCAATTCAGCGCACAAACTTTCAAGTCGTTCGGCATTACGCGCAGATAAAATCAATCGTGCGCCTGCCCGACATAGTTCTCTGGCCAATTCACGCCCCAATCCTTCACTGGCTCCAATTAGCCAATAGGTTTTGCCAGAAAATTGCATCATAACTGTTTCTTTTGGAATGTATGGCTATCAGAGATAAACGGTTCTGGTGGCGGTGGATTTCTCATAAATGGGGCGCGTTTAACGTAAAGGATTATCGCTTGCCAATATATCAACGCCAGCACACGAATTGCGCCAAGTGGTCGAAAAAGTGCAGCTTTTAAAAGTGAACCGTTAGATGCGGGTTTGCGGTTACCTGAGAGCGTAGCAAGCACGCCTTGCTCGCCGTTTTCATAATTGATGCGAATATTTATCGCACTACTCGAAATATCAAAGTTGAACCGATATTGCCCCTCAGTTTTCTGAAAAGGAGAAACATGCAACAGCTTTTCGGCGATTATTGTCTGTGATTTGTGAATAGGGCCGAAATCATCATGAGCGCAGAAATAGCAATGTCGGTGGCCAAAAGTGTTGTTCACCTCGGCCACAATAGCAAGAGGTTCACCATCTCGCATCGCGAGCCAGAAGCTGACTGGGTTAAAGTGAAACCACAGTAAGCTAGGTTGAGCTAGCAAAAGAAGTTGCGACCCTTCCAAAGCGAAGCCACGTTCCAACAACTTCTCTTGAAACCACTTAAGCCCGCGCCCATATCCGCGTTGTCCACCATGCTTACGATCCCAGATGGACCACAGATTGAAGCGATTGCGCGACAATACCCACAAGCCATCATCTTTCAAATCACTCAACACATAATCCACGCCATAGTGAAAGGCGTTTTTCAGCCCGCCGCGGCGGGCATGATAAGTATTAGCTTGAATATGTTCTAACATGGTATTCTTATTACGTTACCTACATGCATTTGGATCAATAAATCAAACATTGCGCCAATATTGATCCAAGCCAGTGCCCCCTGCGTATATCTTATATAACAATGTTATAATGAGGAATTTATGCTTGATCAAACTCAAGGCTCCAAAAGAAAGATCGCAGTTATCGGAGCAGGGATTTCTGGGCTTTCCGCCGCTTATTATCTGTCTGCTTATCATGACGTAACTCTATTTGAATCAGCGCCTCGTCTTGGCGGGCATGCCCGCACAGTCATTTCTGGTAAAAACGGAGATCAACCGGTCGACACAGGTTTTATAGTGTTCAATTACGTAACCTATCCTTACTTGACCCGCCTGTTTCGCGATTTAGATGTACCAGTAATCAAAAGCGAAATGAGTTTTGGGGCTAGTATCAATGATGGCTGGCTTGAATACGGCCTAAACAGCTTTCGCGCCATATCAGCCCAGAAACGCAATCTCTTACGGCCTCAATTTTACAAAATGATCGTGGATATTCTGCGCTTTGGAAAACATGCCGAGGCAGCGGCAACCAACGACGACAAGACCATAGGTGAGTTAGTGGACGAACTTGGTTTAGGAAGCTGGTTTCGCAACAATTACTTAATGCCAGTATGCGGGGCAATTTGGTCTACACCAGTTGAAGATGTGGAAAATTTTCCAGCAAAATCATTGGTTCAATTTTTCCGAAATCATGCGTTACTTGCGGGTACTGGTGCACACCAATGGTGGACCGTCAAGGGCGGCAGTATCGAATATATCCGTCGAATTGAAACTGCCCTTGTAGCACGCGGTTGTGTTATTCGAACCAGTGCGCCTGTTGTGCAGGTAAAACGACATGAAGCGGGTGTATCGGTTCAAGTGGGTATACAAAATGAGTTGTTTGATGACATTATTTTGGCCTGCCATTCGGATCAAGCGCTGAGTATTCTTGGAGAGGACGCAACTGAGCCCGAATCCATGGCCCTTAGCGCAATACGCTACCAACCCAATTTGGCTGTTTTGCATTGTGATATAAACCAAATGCCCAAACGACGCGCTTGCTGGTGCAGTTGGGCCTATCAATCTCAGAATGGGGCTGCCAGCGTTACCTACTGGATGAATAAATTACAAGACATCCCTATGGATGATCCTCTCTTTGTAACGCTTAACCCATCGCGCGACATTCCTTCTGAGAAGATTTATGATAAAATGGAATTCGCACACCCTATCTTTGATAAAGCCGCGCTACGGGCACAAAAGAAAATCCGAGACATTCAAGGACAGAACCACACTTGGTTTGCTGGCTCATATAACCGGCATGGCTTTCATGAAGATGGCATTGCCAGTGCAATGCGCATTATCCGCATGATCAATGACCCACAATATATGAAAGGAACAAACTTTGCGATTAACAAACAAAGCTCTGAAATTGGAATTTCTTGCAGCCTGTGAACGTATCCGTGAAGGGCAGCTGACCCTGCGGACACCAGAAGGAGAGCGTTATAATTTTGGCACTTCAGGCCCAGAAGCAGAAATGATAATTCGCGACTGGGCCGCCGTCTCGGCCATGGCTGCCCATGGGCAAGTCGGGCTGGGCGAAACATATGTGCAAGGTCTCTGGGATACGCCCTCAATCGAAGGCCTGATGTCATTGGCCATGCGCAACCGCGACCACCTTGGGGCATATGATCAGGCCAATCTTTTTAACAAAGCCAAATTTCGACTGGTAGATACGGTGTTGCGAGCCAACTCGCGGCGTGGATCTCGTAAAAATATCCGGTCACACTATGATGTGGGCAATGAGTTCTATCAACTTTGGTTGGATGAAGGGATGACCTATTCGTCAGGTTTGTTTGCCTCCAATGATGATGATCTTAGCCTAGCCCAAACGCGTAAAAATTCTCGGGCCTTGTCTCGGTTCGGTAGTGGCGAACGGGTGTTGGAAATCGGTTGCGGATGGGGTGGCTTCGCGGAGCACGCTGCGAATGAGGGGCGAGACGTTACTGGGATCACCATCTCGCGCAATCAGCATAGCTATGCTGATTGCCGTCTAGACGGACGGGCGGATATCCAGATGTGCGACTATCGCGACATTAACGGAACATACGACAACATTGTTTCAATCGAAATGATCGAAGCAGTAGGTGTGCGCTATTGGCCCAGCTACTTTTCAACTCTCAAGAAAAACTTAGCCGAAGGTGGGCGGGTCTTGTTGCAGGTTATAACCGTTAAAGACAGTCACTTTGAAACCTACAGAACTTCGTCCGATTATATCCGGCAATATGTGTTTCCAGGGGGCATGTTACTTTGCGATAGCATGATTGCCGAGCAGGCTAAGAACGTGGGCCTTGAGGTGCGGGACAACTTTGCCTTTGGCCAGGATTATGCAAAGACTTGCCGAATTTGGTCCAAAGGGTTGGTCAAACAAAAACGCAAAATATCCGAACAAGATTTTGACGAAGATTTTTTTCGCAACTGGCAATACTATCTCGAAATTTGTGCTGCTTCATTTGCAATAGGGCACACTAATGTTGTGCAGGTGGAACTGGCACATGCATAGTTTAAACTTTGTTATTTTTCTGCTGCTTTCACCCACTCTCGCACGTGCTTCGATCGTTGGTAACATCTTGCTGGATGCAAAACAGTGTGGAAAGGCAACATTTAGGTTCCTCGGGTTTCCTATACACAAGGCTCGGTTATGTACCCACGGAGGTAGAGCTTTCGGCTGGCAACAAGATTTTGCACTTGAACTTACTTACCAACGTAATTTGCCCGAATACAACTTGGTTGAGGTTACGCCGCGCGAAATGAAACGTCTGGACCAAACCCCTTCAGTCGAAGATCAGCTTGCGCGCAGTTTTGATGATGGTGGCCTAGGAGATAGGTACCTTGCAATCACCAATGGGTCTGTCCGCATTGGTTTATGGCGTAACGGACGATCTGCTTACACCTTATCCCACCCCCAAATCAAACATCACTTCATGTCTATTTTTCTGGGTGAGAATAGCCGTTTGGTAAAATTTACTCGTAATCTACGGGGTCTTTGATGGTTTATCCGCGTGTAAGCCTCTATGCGCTTATGCTGGCTGCGGCGGGCATACCACTTTACATACACTTGCCACGTTTTGCGGTGGTTAACCTTGGTATCGGACTAGGTGCCATCGGAACAATCTTGCTGCTGATCCGACTGATTGATCTGGTTCAAGATCCCCTGATTGGTTGGGCTATTGACCGTTGGCCCAAAGCACAAAGCCTGTTTGCCATACTCGCCGCGGTTGGGCTTGCCATTGGCTTTCCATTGCTTTTCACCCCGCGTTCCGGACCCAATGTCGTTGCCGAGCTTGTACTAATCCTAATATTTCTTTTCTCAGCTCATAGTCTTGGAATGATTTTACTTTATGGGCGTAGTGCAACACTTGCCAAACGGCCCGAACCGACTGAGTTAATGACACTGGCTGCCTTTCGTGAAGGCGGAATGTTGGCTGGTGTTGTAATCGCGGCAATCGCGCCAGCAGTGTTTGTATGGTTCGGCGCTGCGGATGAAGGATATCCAGCATTTGGTCTGTTTTTGGGGGCAATTGCTATTTTGACGGCCATCGTAACTCGCCCAATCTGGCGCCGCCCCCCAAGTGTTGGGGAAAGTTTTTCTTTTTCCGAACTTGCCGGGGCTGGTGCAATACGGCTTTTGATCCTGGCTATTATTAACAGCCTGCCTGTTGCCATAACCTCGACCCTGTTTCTATTTTTTGTCGAGGACCGCCTACAATTGTCAGGCAAAACTGGCCTGCTTTTGATCCTGTTTTTCCTCTGTGCTGGATTAAGCGTGCCTTTTTGGGCAAAGCTTAGTAACCGCATTGGGGGCAAAAATACCCTGCTTATTGCCATGCCCTTGGCTATAGCTGGTTTTGTTGGTGCAGGATTTTTAGCCGAAGGAAACATTATCGGTTTTGCCGCGATCTGTATTGCATCTGGTGCAGCCTTGGGTGCGGATATGGTGGTGCTGCCAGTGATGTTCTCCGTAGCACTTACAAAAGCGGGTTTAAAGGCTTCGGCCGCCTTTGGTATTTGGTCACTTGCCGGTAAGTTGGGACTCGCTTTGGCGGCCTTTATCGTATTACCCTTGCTGGAAAAGAGCGGCTTCACTCCTGGTCAAACTAATACCACAGAGGCACTGGCTACACTTAATATTGCCTATGCCGTAATCCCCTGCTTCCTGAAACTCATCGCCTTGGGCTATGTCCTGACGCTTCCCACAGAGGAACGAAACTTATGAAAATCCTTACATTAATTTTGCTCATAATTGTAACAATCACAGTAGCAAGGAATATGTTTTTAAGCTTTCGCTCTCAGTCACCGGCAGATTATGCGAATACAGGTCCAGATTTTATACTGAAAAAACATCTTTCTGGGCGCATTCTGTCAGAGGGGTTGATCTATGGTCCGAATGGTAAAATGACTAATAGTTTCATTGCTGAAATGCTGGGGGAATGGAATGGTGATACGGGTACATTGACCGAAAATTTCACCTACACCAACGGGCGCAAACAGCAGCGAAAATGGCATCTGACAATAGGCCCAAAAAATACGTTTACGGCAACGGCAGATGATATCGTTGGCACGGCCCAGGGTGTCGTGTCTGGCTCCACTGTTATGCTGACCTATAATATCATCCTGCCCGAAGAGGCAGGAGGACATACACTCAGTGCGACTGATTGGATGTACCTAACTGCGAACGGAGTAATCATAAACAAATCCGAAATGCGTAAGTACGGGATCAAGGTAGCCGAATTGATAGCTACCATGCGCTCTGATCCTTCAGTCCAGCCGTAATTTTCAATTGATGCAGGCCTACGACCCAAAACACGGAGTAA
>OLHJ01000320.1_pt1 | contig 15928 bp, 11 predicted proteins | sample 1609491 | NCBI WGS metagenome assembly OLHJ01 (sample SAMN05416861, study PRJEB24817) | seawater metagenome | isolation source: Sea water | place: Canada:Atlantic | collected 2013-11
GTTAAAGCTAAATGATAATGAGAAGCCGCTACGGAAACGTAGCGGCTTTTTTTATACGTGCTTGATTGTAGTGAACAAACTGTCTAACTAAGTACGTCGTGACCACCCAATTAAGTGGATCGGTCAAGATCTACGTGACTGACATGAAGCGCATCGTTGAAGCTTCTAAGTAATTCTTTTTAGAGTTAGTTAAAGCTAAATGATAATGAGAAGCCGCTACGGAAACGTAGCGGCTTTTTTTATGCGTGCTTGGTTGAGTGAACGAGCAGTCTAACTAAGTACGTCGTGAGCACACAGTTAAGTGGATTGGACAAAAGCTTAGTGGCTATATGACACTCTTCTATCAAAAAGTAAAACCCATCATTATAGCAAGCAAGTAAAACCTAGCTACGTTGTAAATACTGCGTTAGAAATACAATTTAACTCGTTACATAGCCCTGCTATGTGCCTCGATAAATTGTATTTCTGCCTTGTCTTAACGGCCTCGTAAACGGTTTTTAAGTTCGTTCAATAAAAAAGCCGCTGTAATGAAAATTGCAGCGGCTTTTTTCTGTGAGCTTGATTGATATGAATGAGCTAGCTAACTAAGTCTTCGAGAGCCCTGTAAATTGAATTGGTTTAGAGCTAGGTGACCAGGTTAACATTCGTATAAGGTATTAGAATAAAATACCGCATTGGCATTTAAACAATCCTTTTTATAATTATTCTTACTGAAAACCCAAACAATAAAAACGCTTTCTTAATGACCTAAATCAAATGCCAATAATAAAATATGCAACTATGCTTTTAGCTTGCATAAGAGGTATTGCTTTGAGCTCAACATTAAGAAAGCTAGCCAGTTCCATGCTCTCAAGCCTCAGGGATTTACTGCCTATCGTGGCGGTTATCCTATTCTTCCAATTTTTTGTTTTACAGCAACCCTTACCCAATATTACGCAGTTATTTATGGGTGTCGTCTTCGTCGTATTGGGCCTTACCTTCTTTATTCATGGGTTAGAGCAAGGTCTATTCCCCATTGGGGAATCCATGGCCCATGCTTTTGCACGAAAAGGCAGTGTCTTTTGGTTAATTGTGTTTGCCTTTTCTCTGGGCTTTGGCACCACAGTGGCAGAGCCTGCCCTAATAGCTGTGGCCGCAGAAGCGGCTGAGGTCGCCGCGTCAGGTAATATGATTGAAAATTCACAAACATCAAAGCACCAATACGCCAGCGGCTTACGCTTTACAGTGGCTTTTTCTGTTGGCCTTGCCATTGTTGTGGGCGTGGTACGCATCATAAAAGGTTGGCCAATACAGTGGATCATTATTGGCGGCTATATCATTGTAGTCATCATGACTATGTTTGCACCCAAAGAAATTATCGGCATTGCTTACGACTCAGGCGGTGTCACTACCTCAACGATTACCGTCCCCTTAGTTACCGCATTGGGCGTAGGCTTGGCCTCATCAATTAAAGGTCGCAATCCCATGGTGGACGGTTTTGGCTTAATTGCATTGGCATCATTAACTCCTATGATTTTTGTGATGGCATACGGAATGATTATTTAATGGATATCCTACTGCAAATATTTCATATCACTTTAAGCACCGTTAAGGACGTATTGCCCATTGCTGCCATTATTTTTGGCTTTCAGTTTATTGTAATTCGGAAGAAGCCTGCAAATTTAACCCAAATTTTAATGGGTTTTATTTGGGTGTTAATTGGCTTATCACTTTTCTTACTGGGCTTAGAATGGTGCTTGTTCCCGCTAGGTCGACTCATGGCAGGCCAGTTAACTGACCCTGTTTTCATACATGGCAGTCAAGCTGCGGCCGAAGCCATTAAACACATAAATTGGCAAGATTATTATTGGGTTTACGTCTTTGCATTTTTAATTGGCTTTAGCACCACCATTGCAGAGCCCTCATTAATGGCCGTTGCCATAAAGGCAAACGAAGTATCCGGGGGGGCCATTGGCATATGGGGGCTACGTCTAGCTGTGGCTTTGGGGGTCGCCATTGGCATTTCATTAGGTTGTTACCGTATTGTGGTTGGAGACCCCATTCATTGGTACATAATTAGCGGCTATGTGGTGGTGGTCATTCAAACGTTTTACGCGCCTAAACTGATCGTACCCTTGGCCTATGATTCAGGCGGTGTCACCACATCCACGGTAACAGTACCGTTAGTGGCCGCATTGGGGCTTGGCCTTTCAGAAACCGTACCGGGTAGAAGCCCATTAATAGACGGCTTTGGTTTAATCGCTTTCGCCAGTTTATTTCCGATTATGTCTGTTATGGCTTATGCACAATTATCAGAGTTAAAAGCAAACTATGTGCGCCGAGTTAAAAAGCAGTTTAAAAAAGAAAGAGCACTTAATGCAAATAAAACAGGCTAACCGTAAAATTGTTATTAATTATTTAAAATAATAAATACTAAAAAAGGAGACATCATGCGATTCAAAATGATTGTGGTTTTTTCAGAAGACGATGAAACCAACGCCATCATGAAGACAGCAAGAAAAGCAGGGGCCACGGGGGCTACTGTGATTAACAATGCTCGTGGCGAAGGCTTAGAAAAAAGCAAAACGTTCTTTGGTTTATCGCTAGAGACTCAACGAGATGTGTTGCTGTTTTTAGTAGAGGAACACCTAAGTCGCCACATTCTTGAAGAAATTGCGAGGGTAGGAAAATTTGATGAACGCCCTGGAACCGGTATCGCCTTTCAAATTGATGTAGAGGATGCTGTAGGGGTAACACGGCAAGTAAATAAAATAAGTAACGATGTAAAGGAGCTTTTGTAATGAATAAAAAATTAATACGCACCAGAGATGTCATGCATGAAAATCATTTAGAGCTAGATGGCATGGCCACGGTCAAAGAAGCATTAGACTTAATGGTTCGGGAAAATTCCGATGTGGTGATTATAAAAAAACGAGACGAGCACGATGCTTTCGGACTGGTATTATTATCGGATATTGTAAAAAAAGTATTGGCCAAAGATCGAGCGGCTGGCCGAGTAAACCTTTATGAGATCATGTCTAAGCCTGTCATCCCAATTGACCCTGAAATGGATGTTAGGTACTGCGCTCGCTTATTTGATAATTTTGGCCTTTCAAACGGTCCTGTTATTGAGAATGGTAAGATCATTGGCATTGTTAGTTATAATGAGTTGGTATTTGATGGATTGTACAAATTGATAGACTAATGTGTCCAAAAAAGGCTCTTACTATACGCTGGCACTAAACCGCTCTAGCGGACCCTTATTTGCATCGATAAAATTTAACTAATTTAAAATCCAGTGTCTTTCAAAGGCTTAGATATTTGTGTTACTTAGAAGTAATTCATTGTCTCATTACTTGAAGAGAGTGAACTCTTTGTAGTAGTTCTCTTTCAAAATTTAATTTTCTATATTTTGAAGTGACTCAAACTTATTACAAGCACCATACGTAGGCTGATAGCTTAAAGAGCTACCTATTTAAACAACTCAAAAGATTCCATATAATAAAATCAACCTTAAAACCAATGCTCGGCCACTAATATCCAACTGCACAGCTTCCTAAATCAAGTTAATAATATTGATAAAAAATGGCCTGTAGCGTATAAATTCAAGCAGTAACAGGGCATCAACACCTGTATTTACACATGAAAAAAAGCAGTGAAACTTCTCATCAGTTTCATCTTCATCTGCACTCCAAAGAATGCCAAGCCGTGAAAATATTTAAGTTTTCCTGAGAGAGAATTCCACTAAAAAGGTGGCGTAATCATCTATACTTTACGTAGACTAATCGGATTTATCTTCCTATCTAAACAATAAAAACCGTACCTAAACTTGTTTCCACATAAGCACTCTTACCAGCCGTAACTTTTATTAAATGCACTTATAAATAAAAAAGCCAGCATCAAATCCAATTTGAAGCTGGCTTAGTTCTCTCTAGGGTACTGCATTTAAAACACTAAGACTCAAACAACTCTTTCTTGGGCCATACACCATCGAATTTGGCTTCTGACTTAGTGGCTTTTGCCGCAAAGGTTTTCATCATGTCATTAGGACGGAACATACCCGACTGCCAAGTAGCCATGTACTTCAAGCTATCAGCAACAGTATGGTCGCGAGTGTAATTGATCATTTCTTTACAACCCGCCACGGCCAATGGTGAGTTCTTAGCAATTTGAGTGGCAATGGTCATTACACCATCAAGCATTTCAGCTTGATCTTTAAAGACTTTATTCACAAAACCTAACTGCTGAGCTTCTTGAGCGGTAAATTTACGACCTGTATAAGCCAGTTCACGTACCACACCTTCAGGCATAAGTTTTGGTAAGCGCTGTAAAGTACCTACATCGGCGGTCATGCCTAGCTCGGTTTCTTTAATTGTGAAATACGCATCTTCGGTGCAGTAACGGCTATCTGTGGCACATACCATATCTAAAGCGCCACCTATGCAGCCCCCTTGGATGGCCGACAATACTGGAATACGAATTTCTTCCATGGAACTTAATGTGGCTTGCAGCTGTAAAACGATGCGACGCAGGTTTTCACCCATGCGACCAGGGTCACCCGTCATGGGCGTGTTTTTAGGGTTACTAAAAACCGCTAAGTCCATGCCTGCTGAGAAGTGCTTACCGGTTGAGGACAATACAATGGCACGCACATCACCTGATATATCTAAGGCTTTCATGCATATTGGCAGCTCTAACCAAAAGTCTTGGTTCATGGCGTTCATGGCTTCAGGACGGCTTAGCTGTACATGGGCCACATGATCTTTAATTTCTACAGTAAAACTCTTGTATTCCACGGTATTTCCTCCGGATTCAAGCATGCCCTAGGGGTAAATGAGGGGCATTTTTATAATTTTTTTAAATTGGACAGCGTCAAGATACGAAGCTATATTGACACTGTCAAGATACAATTGACCTAAAGCCAGAATTCGCAGCCACCAATAGGTGTCATAGAAGGGCTGGAAACAGCTACAATTGCCGTTTATTACGCCCATTATTAAAGAGCCCTAATGGACAAAATTATTCCCAATATTACCCCAGCCACCCCGGCTGCCAATTACCATCACGGCAACTTACGAGAAGCGTTATTGGCGGCCAGTGTGGATATTATTCGCAACAAGGGCATTCAGGGCTTGTCGCTGCGTAATTTGGCAGAAGTCGTGGGTGTTTCTCGTACTGCCCCTTATCACCATTTCAAAGATAAGGACGCTTTACTGGCGGCGGTGGCCGAGCAAGGCTTTATTGAAATGAACGGATTTTTTGGCAAGATCATTCAAAACCCAGACATTCCACTTATGCAAAAACTAAAGCAGGCCCTTACCGATTATGTGCGGTTTGCCGTTCAGCATCCCACTCAATACGAGTTAATGTTCGGCCGTGACATGTGGCAAGAAGAAAACCACGATCAATTTCAGCGTACAGCCAAAGATTGTTTTCGCCAGTATGTTCAGCTATTTGAGCTTTTTAAAGAGGAAGGGCTTTTGGCAGAAAGTGAAAACCCTCTTCGCTTAGCGCAAATCATGTGGGCTACCCTACATGGTTTAGCTAAGTTGGCCTGCGATGGTATATTTGGCAAGCAAGATGATCTAGATGACATTATTGAATACGCCATGAGTCGCTTCGAAAATTTAACCCACATGCCTAAATAACCTATTTGGGCTGGCATACTTAACAAAATAAACACCCCGCTGATTTTGTCGCAGGTCATTAGATGGCGTCAAATTGTTCTAAAAAAAGGCGAAAGTCTGTCCCCACTTATTATCACCACTTAACAGCTATCCTCTATCCACACCGGCAATCATATAACCCCTCGTGTTTTGGGCCTTTATAGGCTGGTCTTTCCCCTGAATTTTCCCGTCACGCTTTAAGTCTAAAGGGTGTTTATAAGCTCACAATCGAAGAACAAAGCAGACTCCACTGCATAAACATTAAATCACTAAGTAATCTGAAATCGATCAGTTGCCTCTGAATTTCACCTGAATTATCCCGCCACCCTTTAAGTCTAAAATGGTGTTTATAAGCTCACAATCTAAAAACTAGCCATACTCAGCGACCATAATTACATTAATCTGAAATCGGCCAGTTGCTTCTGGATTTTCCTGAATTATCCCGCCACCGTTTAAGTCTGAAATGGCCATTGGTTCACAATTGGGCTCAGGGGTACAGTATGTGTAAGCTGACAAATACATTTGTTATTTCTAAGACAACGATAAAAAGGTCCAACATGAGCCAAGACGCATTTATTTTTGATGCCATTCGTACACCACGAGGCAAGGGCAAAAAAGACGGTTCTTTACACGAAGTTAAGCCAGTATCTCTGCTTGTTGGTTTGATGAAAGCATTAGAAAAGCGTAACAGCCTAGACACCAGCAAGGTTGAAGACGTGGTAATTGGTTGTGTCACGCCAATTGGTGACCAAGGTTGCGACATTGGTAAAACAGCGGCCATGGTAGCCGACTGGGATGAGTCTGTTTCTGCGGTTCAATTAAACCGTTTTTGTGCATCAGGTCTTGAAGCGGTAAACATGGCGGCCATGAAAGTGGCTTCTGGTTGGGAAGATTTAGTGGTTGCCGGTGGTGTTGAGTCCATGTCTCGTGTGCCTATGGGTTCTGACGGCGGTGCTTGGGCACTTGATCCAGCGTCTAACTTCCATACAGGTTTCGTACCACAAGGTGTTGGCGCAGATTTGATCGCCACACTTGAAGGCTTTTCTCGTGCCGATGTTGATGCATACGCGGCCGACTCACAACGCAAAGCGGCAGCCGCACAAGCTGAGGGTCGCTTTAAAAATTCAGTGATTCCGGTTACCGATCAAAACGGCGTAGTGATTCTTGATAACGATGAATTCATTCGTGCCAACACCACAGCCGAGGGCTTGGCGGGTTTGAAAGCGTCTTTTGAAATGCCTGGTCAAATGGGCTTTGACGATTCAGCCAAATTAAAATACCCACAGGTTGAAGAAATCAATCACGTTCACACTCCAGGTAACAGCTCAGGCATCGTTGATGGCGCAGCACTTGTTTTAATCGGTAGCAAAAAAGCCGGTGTTGAACAGGGTCTTAAGCCACGCGGTCGTATTGTTTCTGTTGCACTGACCTCTACTGAATCCACCATCATGCTAACCGGTCCAGCTCCTGCTGCTCGTAAAGCGTTGGCTAAAGCGGGTTTAACCGCTGAAGACATCGATGTATTTGAAGTAAACGAAGCGTTTGCTTCTGTGGTTATGAAATTCCAAAAAGAATTAAACGTACCAAGCGAAAAAATTAACGTAAACGGCGGCTCTATCGCCATGGGCCACCCACTGGGTGCCACGGGTGCCATGATTATTGGTACTTGTCTTGACGAGCTTGAGCGTCAAGAAAAACGCTACGGTCTATGCACACTTTGTGTAGGTGGTGGTATGGGCATCGCAACAATCATTGAACGCGTTTAAGCGACGGAAATTAAAAAGGTATATTAAAAATGACTGAAGCTATTCGTTTTGAAAAAGACAGTGACAACATTGTAACGCTGACCATTGATGTTCCGGGTCAAAGCGCAAATACAATGAACAAAGTATTCACCGAAGCTTACCAAGAAGTGGTGGCCCGTGTTGAAAAAGAAATTGACTCCATTAGTGGTGTGATCATCGCCTCTGCCAAGAAAACTTTTTTCGCTGGCGGCGATTTAAACGACATTATTAAAGTGCAACCTGAACAAGCTGTTGAGTTTTTTGCAGCGGTTGAAGGCCTTAAAGCCCCTATGCGTACTTTAGAGACGTTAGGCAAACCTGTTGTGGCCGCTATTAATGGCGCAGCGTTAGGCGGTGGTTTTGAACTGTGTCTAGCAGCCCATCACAGAATCGCATTAAACGACAAAAAATTAAAAGTCGGTTTGCCTGAAGTAACACTTGGCCTATTGCCTGGTGGCGGTGGCGTTGTGCGTATGACTCGCTTATTAGGTTTGGAAAAAGCCTTTGGTTACTTGCTAGAAGGCAAGCAGGTTAATCCGCAATCTGCGCTTAAAGCTGGCTTAATTGATGATACTGCTGAAACAGCGGAAGAATTAATTTCAAAAGCTAAAGCCTTCATTTTGGAAAACCCTAAAGCGGTTCAGCCTTTTGACGTTAAGGGTTTTAAAATTCCTGGTGGCAACGCACAAAATCCAAAAGTGAGCCAGATGCTGGCCATCTTGCCCTCTATTTTGCGCAAGAAAACTAAAGGTGTTTACCCTGCCCCTGAAAAAATCATCGCTGCTGCCACTGAAGGTACTCTAGTAGATTTCGATACCGCTTGCCGTATTGAATCTCGCTACTTCACTGAGCTAGCTACTGGTCAAGTTTCTAAAAACATGATTGGTACGCTTTGGTTCCAACTAAACGCAATTAAAGCCGGTGGTTCACGCCCTAACGATATTCCTAAGTACACCACTAAGAAAGTCGGTGTATTAGGTGCGGGCATGATGGGTGCTGGTATCGCCTACAGCTCTGCCATTGCCGGTATTGAAGTGGTGCTTAAAGACATATCCATTGAAGCTGCTGAAAAGGGTAAAGAGTACTCTGCCAACTTGCTTAAAAAGAAAGTTAGCAAAAAGCGCATGACTCAAGAAAAAATGGACGGCATCTTAGCGTTAATTACGCCTACCTCTGAAGCCAAAGACCTAGACGGTTGTGATTTAATCATCGAAGCGGTATTCGAAAGCCGTGAACTTAAAGCCAAAGTGACTCAAGAAGCTGAAGCGCACATGTCACCAGAAGGTGTATTTGCTTCAAACACTTCTACCCTACCAATTACTGGTTTGGCTGAAGCGTCTAAGAATGCTGAAAAGTTCATTGGTCTTCACTTCTTTAGCCCGGTAGATAAAATGCCGCTTGTTGAAATTATCACGGGTGAAAAAACCAATGATGAAACCTTAGCTCGTGCCTTTGACTACGTATTGCAAACCAATAAAACACCTATCGTTGTAAACGACAGCCGTGGTTTCTACACCTCTCGTACGTTTGCGACTTTCATCAACGAAGGCATTACTATGTTGTCTGAAGGTGTTCACCCGAACGTAATTGAAAGTGCAGCACTTCAAGCCGGCATGCCGGTTGGCCCACTGGCCATTCAAGATGAAGTAAACATGAACCTGTCTCGCAAGGTGACTAACCAGTCTCGTTTAGATATTGAAGCTGAAGGTGGTACTTTACCTGTAGGTGCAGCTGAAATTTTAACTAACCAGATGCTAGACGAATACAAGCGTCCAGGTAAATTGGATGGTGCTGGTTTCTACGAGTATCCAAAAGGCGGTAAGAAGTTCGTATGGCCTGAACTGGTTAACTTGTTCACTAAAGAAGATGTACAACTTCCATTTGACGATGTTAAAGAACGTTTATTGTTCCGCATGTCTTTGGAGACTTTACGCTGCTACGAAGAAAACGTATTAACCTCTGTAGCCGATGCTAACATTGGTTCTATCTTTGGTTTAGGTTTCGCACCTTGGACCGGCGGTTGCATTCAGTACGTGAACTCTTTTGGTGTTCAAAACTTCCTTGACCGTACCAATGAGCTAACCGAGAAATATGGCGAGCGCTTTACGGCTCCGAAGATATTGATCGAGCAAGCTGCTAAAGGCGAAGACTTTGTATAATTAATTTATACAAGTGTCCTGTAAACTGGCCGTTTTAATTCACGGCCAAACAAAAAAAGCCCTTCGGGGCTTTTTTTGTTTTACTTTAAAAGTTTAACGTTATTCTTATTAATTCATTATTTTAAAGATAGGGTTTATTCATCATTGACTAGAACGAAGTTAAAGCGATTATTTTTCTTAGCGATGTTATTCCACTGCCCTACACTAATGTCTTCAGCCGCATCAGGGTAATCGACTAACGTATATTGAGTTCCCATGGATTCAAACGCGATATGTATATTGCTAAATTCTTGACCTAAACTCACTAGGTAATCTTCAAACTCAGTAATTTCATTTTGGTTATTCACTTCATACGCACTGAACAAACATTCAGAAATGCCTTTATTACCTTCAGCTAAAACTCGCGAGCCTGATTTTGTTTTTTGCTGGCAAAAAACGCCTGAATGAAACTGAATATATAAAGTACCTGTGAATTCAAAGTCATCTAATTGATTAAGTAGTTGAGCAATATATTGATGAGTCTTTAGGCTGCTTAATGCATTCACAGCTGGTAGCTGTGAATTTTGATTAATAGCCCATTCCATGGGTTTAAGATTAGGCGTTTTATTTTCATTAACTAACGGGATCGCTTGATTAAATTGAACATTTTTAAAATCGCTTTTTAATTCTTGTAGAGTATCTTGCTGTTCGCTTAGTTGTTGCTGAAGTTTTTGCTGTTGCGTATCACCAATATTCAACAAGCCGTACAGCAATACCATAATGGCAATGAGAAAAGCGAATATGCCGCTTAAAACCATCACTTGCCAGGTGGCTATTTTATTACGAGAGGCTAAAACTATGGGGGTTACTTGAGCGACTAATGCATCCACTAATTGCCATTGGTCATGTTTAATACTGTCTCTTTGTTCAATAAACAACTGGCGAAACAGTTGTCGCATGGAGTCTTTTTCTTGTTCTTCGCTGGCGCTACGAGCTAAATCTTCTAGGCTATGGGCTTGGCCTTTTTTAGTGAGAGAGGTAGACCCTATAATGGAATGAATTTCTGCTGATGGCCGCTGGGCTTGCACTGTCGATTCTGGTGTTTCTGTTTGTGGTGCTTCTACATTTGTATCTTTTTTCTTTTGGGGTTCTTTAAAAGGCACCAATCTTAATTGCATTAAGACTTTTTCAAGTTGCACTGGCTTTAATTTTTTAGGCAAAACCCCCACCGCACCCAAGGCACGAGCTTGGCTCACATAAACCCCACCATCCTTTGAGGTATACATTAATATTGGAATCATGGCTGTTTTGGGATCGTTCTTGATGGCCTGCACAGCTTGAAAACCATCCATGCCTGGCATCATATGATCCATAAAGATCACATCGGGCCTGAACGCACTTAACGAGCCTAACGCTTCTTCTGCAGACTCAGCGGTTTCTACCTGTATGCCCAGTTCCAGCAGCATTTCTTTAAGAACATAACGGGCCAATTTAGAATCATCTACCACTAAGGCTGTCTTTTGCTTGGAATTAGAGGGGGTTATGGCAGCCATTTGGGATGATGATCCATCAATAGAAAACCGCAATATAATGAATTAGGCTAACGCTGGCGTGGAGCTAGATCACAAATGAGCGATCCATTGTCCATGACAAATGTTTAAAAGGGGGTTATTTAAAAGCTTTGCTAAAACGGTCTCATTTATAAACTTTAACTGGGACCGTAAAAAAGCCCCCACTGGGGCTAATTGTTTTGGCGGCTGATCTACCCTAAGTTAGCCGTTAAAACTAAGTGGGCACTCGCTTACCTTTAATGTAGTACTCACCGCCTTTTTCACAGGTTTTACCCGGGTCTATTTTAGGATTAAACACTAGGGGTTCAACTAGGCTTGCAGACTCATCCAAAATATCAAATAAGCCCTCATCGTTTACCTGACCGATTCTAGGTCTTAACGCTGTGTGTAAGTTTTCAGAGTTAACACGTACCTTGCCTTCCGGTGCATTTATTTCCATCCCTTTACAAGCATTCACCAAGGCCACTGGGTCTACACTATTGGCTTTTTTGGCCGCTTCCACGAAGGCCAAAAAGCCACTGTAAGCCGCTTGCATTACGCCAGATGTCACCGGCGGTAATGGGAACTGGCTCTTATTGGCCGCTAAGAAGTCTTTAAAGCGTTTAACAAAGGCTTTATTTTCTGGGGTATCTACCGTTTGGAAATACGTAAACGATGTGTAGTGACCTTTACAATTTTTAATGCCTGCAGATAGCACCTCAGGCTCAGTCATTGGGTAAGCCAAAATAGGCATGTTAGCCGCGGTTAAGCCTTGGTTGGCGTACTCTTGCATGAAAGCATCACCTGATGCTCCCACCACATTGGATAACACCCAATCCGGTTTTTTAGCTTTTATATCCGCCACTATGCTTTTGTAACCTGCGGTGGTGGTTACACCCAGATCTACATATTTTTCCCCCACCACAGAGCCGCCATTGGTTTTAATAGAAAGCTTGGCTGCTTTATTCATGGTGCGTGGGTAAATGTAGTTGGAGCCTATTAAATAAATTTTCTTGCCTGCTTTTTTAATCATCCAAGGTACAGAATTATCCACTTGTTGATTAGGACAGGAACCCGTCATGACCATGTTATCGGAGCACTCACGACCTTCGTAGTAAGTTGGGTAAAACAATAAGCCATTGGCTTTTTGAATCACAGGCAATAAAGATTCGCGACTGGCTGAGGTATAGCAGGAATGAAAAATCGAAACACCGCTGTCCACTAACTCTTTGGCTTGTTTGGCATACTTTCCCCAATCACTGCCAGGGTCGCGTAATTCAGGTACAAGCTTGGCACCATTTATACCGCCTGAACTGTTTACCTCTTCAATGCCCATCATTAAAACGGCGGCCTGGTAAGGCTCAACCCCGCTCATGAATCCTGTGGAAGATAGCACCATGCCCAAACGGATATTATCCGAAGCACTGAGTGCATAAGCCAGGTTAGGAAAACCCGGCAAGCTTAAAGCCGCTGCTGCAAGCGACCAGTTTTTAACAAAGGTGCGTCGTGAAGTACTCATGGTCAATTTCCTGCAAGGTTATACCTTAAATTGAGACACCATTTGCTTAACCTGCTGTGTCATGTCTGTCACAGATTGGCAAGTGGTTACCGTAGTTTCCGAACTGTCCGTAGATTTTTTGGCTATCTGTAAAATATTTTCGGTACTTTCATTTATGCCATCAATCACCTTAGATTGCTCCGCTGACACAGAGGCGATTTCAGAGTTCATACGCTGAATCACATCTACTGCTTGCACGATTTCATCTAAGGATTCACCTGCCTTATTGGCAGCTTCCATTGAATTCTTGGTTTGTTGGGCACTTTTTTGAATCACTTCAACCGCTTGTCCTGTGCCCGATTGGAATCTGTCTATCATGCCCTCTATTTCACTGGTGGAGTCTTGGGTACGTTTTGCCAAAGATCTCACTTCATCGGCCACGACTGCAAAACCTCGCCCCATGTCGCCTGCCCGTGCTGCTTCAATGGCTGCATTTAATGCCAACAAATTCGTTTGGTCCGCAATGCCACGAATAACACTTAACACTTGGCCAATATTTTCACCTTCTTTTTCTAATGTGGTTAACACTTCGGTGGTGGTTTGCGCATTATCAGCCAAAACACTAATTTCATTGATGGTTTGTTCTACTACGCTGCGCCCGCCACTGACGCTGCTTTTAGCCGAATTAGCGGCTTGCTCAGCTTCATTGGCATGTTGCACCACGTCATTAATGGTAGCCGATACTTCGGTTACCGAGGTGGCTACAGAGTTAATTTCTTCAGTTTGTTGGTGAATATCTGTTTTATTGGATTCTGCCATTTGCGACATCCCAACGGCTGCCTCATGTTGCTTAACGGCTGTCTCGTCTATTCTTCTTAATGCATTGGAGAAATGTTCAAGCATGGCATTAAAGGCACTAATGGCACTGCCCACTTCATCCTTGTTGTCATAATTAACTCGAACTTTTAAATCTGAGTTATCGGCAACATTCTTAGCGGCTTTTTGTAATAACGTTAATGGGCTAATGATCGAACGAATTATCAACAATGCCAACACTATAACGACCACAGCTAAGACCAGCGTGATGGTGATGGAACTAGACGTGGCAAACGTTTGAATGTCTTCAGCGTCATGACTTAACTCCTCTACCGAAGCCCCTAGACGATTAATTTCCCCTTCAAGCAGTTTTAAAACGCCGGTAAATTGTGCATTGCCTTCGTTTAATAAAATGGCCATGGCATCTTCTTTGGCAAAGTTTTTACTCATTTCCAAAGCATTTTGGCCAGCCCCTGTTATAAAGCCTTGCCATAAGGCAATGGCTTTAGGGCCAACTTCTTGAGTACTTCTATCTTCAGCGCTGTAAGCCTTTAATTGTTCCACCACATTTTTTGATATTTCTGTTAGTTCTGTTTCAGCAGGCAGCATAATTTCGTCTTCAAAACTGCTGGCATGGACAATTAAGCGGTAATAGACATTCCACAACATACTGCGTACGTTCTGCAATTTAGAAAGAGGTATCGTGTTTTCCTGATAAATTGTATTGGAAATATTGGCCACTTGGCCAGTTAAGTACATCCCTGAAAAACCAATAATCACAAAACAAAGTGTCACCAACAGAGCAAATGCATACAGCTTTTGCTTAATGGAAATGTTCTTCATATTTAAAACCCAAATTTGTAACATTAGGTAGACATATATTCGGTATAGCCGATATTACCAACTATTGGTAATATGCTTAGGTTATAAAAGAATGCATTAAAGAGTTAAAAACTATAATACTCGGTGTTAAGCAGCGTCCACGCTCCGCCTAGGCCACCAAATCCAATCTAGGTTTTTATGATTAATGAACCTGTTTAAAAATCATTTCCTCAATACTGCTATACCTTTAAGTATTCCCTTCCCTATCACTGTCTTTACGGCTCTCTTTTTCAAGTTTATCCAGCTCAAAAACCGTTTCATTTAATGCATGCTCCACCGCTCTTGCTAATCCTCTGCGCATGGCGCTTTCAACGGATACATCCCTGAGTTCAGATTCTAAATTTTGAAGACATCGCTCCACTTGAGAAACCATATACTGCAAAGCAAATGCCCCCACGCTACCGGATATACTTTTAAGGGTATGCATACTGATCATCACTTCAGGTAAGTCTGCTTGTTGCAATGTATTAATATGCTGACAAGCTTCTAATTTGAAATGTTTCACCACCTGCCAATACATCTGGCTTTTACCCCCCATGCGAGCAATGGCCCATTGCACATCCAAAACACAATGACTCAAGGAAAGATCTGATTCTTTGGGTGTCTGTTGGTTTATAAGAAATTTTTCATTTGGAGATTTTACAAAGTGTAGAATCGTGACCAATAATTGCGTTATATCAAAGGGTTTAGATACATGTGACACCATGCCTGCTTCCACACAGGCGGCTTTATCGGAAGCCAAAGCACTGCCAGTTAACGCGATAATGGGGGTGGCTAGCATACGCTCGTGATCACGGATTCGTCGGGTCGCTTCTAAACCGTCTATGTCGGGTAGCTTCATATCCATTAGAATGACATCAAAAGAGGTGGAGGCATTCAGTGCTTTTCGAACCCCATCCATGCCCTCATCGGCTATTTCTACCTCAGCCCCATGGCTTTGTAGAAGCTCTTGTGCCACCAATTGGTTAAGCTCGTCATTCTCCACCAGTAAAATTCGCATGCCCAATAGGCATTGATTGTTAGGGGGTAAATCATTTTCTATTTCAGTATTTTCCTCCTCAGTTGCCAGCGCTATAGATAAAGTAAAAAAGAAACGGCTGCCTTTTCCTAATTCACTTTCTACTTTTAATTCCCCCCCCATTAACTCAACCAATTTTTTGCTAATCGCTAAACCTAAACCCGTGCCACCAAAACGCCGAGCGGTAGAATATTCAGCCTGACTAAAATCGTCAAAAATGTGCGCTAATTTATCTGTCGCTATTCCTATGCCTGTGTCGCTCACTGAAAACTCAATATCTAGGGTATTTTCGTGATGAGCTATCACTTTTGTAGCCACAAGTACTCTGCCATTTGAAGTAAATTTAACGGCATTATTGGTTAAATTAAGCAACACTTGATGTAATCTTAACCCATCCCCCATTAAATTTTCTGGTGTGCTTTTATCTAAATCAAATAACAATTCAATTTTTGATTGCACTAAATTTTTCTCACTGCTTAACAAAATATCGCTGATTCCAGACATGATATCGAAAAGCTTCAGCTGGCTTTCCTCGATGCTCATTTTACCCCTGTCTCTTATACACATCTCCGAGCCCACGAGACTCCTGAGCATCTC
>OLHJ01000321.1_pt1 | contig 15924 bp, 8 predicted proteins | sample 1609491 | NCBI WGS metagenome assembly OLHJ01 (sample SAMN05416861, study PRJEB24817) | seawater metagenome | isolation source: Sea water | place: Canada:Atlantic | collected 2013-11
CGAGATGCTCAGGAGTCTCGTGGGCTCGGAGATGTGTATAAGAGACAGCTTTGAGATTAACCTGAGCGATAGCGAGTGCAGAGACATCGAGGTTTGCATCTCGCGTGACCGCAGTCGAATAGACTGGAAGCTGCATCTCTTCGGGCCGCGCGTGCTGAAGCGAGCTGATCGCCTTGATCGTGCTGCCAGTTTTATAATCGATTAGCGCAAAACTACCATCATTGAGTTGATCGATCCGATCGATTTTTAGGCTAAGTTTTAAGCCCGGTAAGGAGAGGGTAAACTGTTTTTCAAGCGAGCTCGACGTGAAGTCACCGCGCTCACTGTCTCGAAGGATAAACCTCGTAAGCATTCGTTTGATGCGCGCAGACTCAATCTCTGAGAAAACAGGTCCCATCAGCTCAGGCTGTTGTTTTCTAAGCTCCTCTATGGCGACCGCCACAGCCGCGTTTAGCTTCGTGTCTAATTCCTCATCGCGGCTGCTTATTAAAGAGACAAGCGCTGCTTTATGCGGGATTGCTGCATACAAGTTTTCCAATGCCACATGAATCGCTTGGCCACGTTCACGGTGATCGAGGCCGTGTTTAAATGTGTCGAGTTCTTCGGTATTGAGTCTCCTTTTAACAAAGGCTTGGAAGGGGCATTGCGACTGAGAGGTGATCAGTGCTTGTCCGCCACGAATTTTTTCGAGGCTCGAAACGGGCACTCGACGTTGGTCGAGAAACTCTTCTAACTCTCCCCTTAGGTCTGCACTAGGCGGTTTATCTGCTTTGAGGGCAATGGCCTGCGTGGCGCCATTAAAGGGCAGACTCGATAATAAATTGCTGAGACGGAATTCAGAATCGCCACCTTGTGAGAAATAGCTGGCGACGACACTCTTACTCACGTTTGAGCACAATACTGCTAAATCGTTTCTAGCAGCCGAATATTGAAGCGAGGCATTAGAGCCTGGAATGTTTAGTTCCCGTTGCAGCGCAGGCGGAATGAGAGGATTGGGGTGGGCGGCTTGTGGCCAGCTCTGATCGTCGAAACCGAGAAGCCACAGATGCGTAAAATGCATTCCAGCAGCCTCTGCCGGCGAATACAGCGAAAGCGCGCATTGCTGGCGGTAAACATTCTGCCCCCGATGCTCGTCTACAAGGCGTTGTAACGCGCCGAGCGCTGCATTTAGAGTCAGTGATCTGCCAAGTTCGCTGCTTTGTTCGAACGCGTTGAGTACAGTTTCCCAAGCATCGAGTGACGCCTTTTCGATAAGTGAGTTTTTGTCACCAGGCCAGCCAAGGAGGGCGAGTTGGTCGCGGAAAACGCTAGCCCATGCACGCGCCGTGGTCTTGGTTTCGGCTGACCGAAGAAGAGTGCGGGCGTCGAGCATGGCGTTGTGTAATAACGGGCATGCATAATCTTTTTCATTCGCCCCTGTGATTCTGGTGATCGCGTGGCGACGAGTGTTAGCCTGCAATCGGCGCCTGAGGACTCGTTCGCACCTGATTCTCTGCTCGGATTCTTCCTTTGCCCCGATAACAAAAGGTGATCTCAATAATCTGCAAAAGTCGACGAGCGATTGCCGCTCTTTATTGAGCCCTAGTAAGAGTAGCGCATCCTTGGCTAGCGCGGTGTCGGACAGTGTGGTGCCGGTGTTGCTCGAGTTTATTAGATGGGGCTTTTCTATAATATGGAGGAATGCGTTTTGGTCATAGCTGCGGCGAAGCGCACGCTCGAGATCTTGCTGCACGTTTGCAGGTGCCGGCGTTATGATACCGATATGAGACCCAGGGTCTTTTTTTTGCAGCATCAGTGCCCAATTAGCCGCGGCTTGGATTTCGTTAGCCTGCTCTTTGAATTCGGTCCTGCAAGCAGTCACGTTGTTTGCAGCCAGAAGATCGTTCGGCGTCTCTGAAAACCGGCTTTCATCGAGCGTCAGAAATCCGCGTAATGAAGTGTGTTCGGATAGACGCTCGAACAGGGCGCGATAATTTGCCGGCGTTTCATAGAAATTGAGAGTCGCTATATCGCCGAGTAATTTCGCGCTCGAAGCGTCTAATTTCTGGGCGAGTAGGGAGGTCGCCTCGACCAAGGTTATGCGCCCTAAGGCGTCACATCGCGATAAAAAATGGGTTTGCCACGTATTAAAAAGTGCGACATCGTCGAGATAATCATACTCTTGTAGCCAGTGCACGCTGCTCTCGGCAGAGGCGCGGCGAAGATCTTGAAAAGCGCGCGAGGCAATGCGCGCCATTGCGGAGGCGTCGATAAGAGGATGCTCTTCGCGTGTCTCCTCTACGGCTTCTAGCCAGAGCTCTCTTTCGAGGCCTGGTTCCAGTATGTCCAAGTCGACATAGGGGCTTAGTCCGCGTGTAGAAAGCATTTCCCACACTTGCGCGATCCAGATGTCGACAGGAACAACATTGGGCTCGCGCCAGCTTGTAGTGGCGGATGCACTGCCAAACGCTTCGAGGACAGACGCGGCAAGACGATAGTTTGGGGTGAGTAACGTAATGCCCGAGTCGAGGGCTTTCCGGAGTGTGTCGTCTAATTTGAATCGAGTAATGGCCATGCGCTTCGTGCCGCCTAGTGTAGGTTACTTCTTGTGACTTAGGTTTGTAGCTGATCGAACTCGCTTGCCCATTCGAGGAATGTGTCGCTGTCGCCTTTAAACACAACGCGTCGCGCTTTCTTTGTCATCTGATACTCGTACATCGGGTCGTAGTAATCGACAAGTAATCCTCGTATCCATGCGCGATGCTGGTCATGGTCGTTATTGCTAGTGAGAGCCGCAGACATGATGTCGCGCAGAGCCGAATGACGCTCGCCTCCGAGTCGCTTTTTTATTCTATCCAAACTAGCAAGAAGAGACTCCGAAAATAAAAAGTCTCCTTGCACAGGGTCTAGCAGCCTGAAATCCGTAAGATTAGACACAATATAATCGTTAAGTATTGTCTCAACCCGAAAATCCAACGACTCTTCTACGCGAACGATTGGCGCGACGCTCATTGCACGATGCAGTTCTAGAGGGAGCGAGATCGACCCGATCGCTCTGCTTTCATCCTCAAGGAAAAGTGTCGCTCCGCCCTCGCGCTCTTGTCTCAATAAATCGAGGGCTAATAGATTTTCAAATACGCTTTGAGCGGGCTGTGCTGACACGCGCCTGCCGAATGCCGAACCGCGATGATTGGCGAGGCCTTCGAGATCGACCGAGCGCGTGAGGTTGTTGATCAGGTGAGTTTTACCCGTTCCGGTTTTTCCCGCTACGATTATGATCTTTTTTTCGCTTGCGACACGTATTGTCGTGCGCAGCAAATGACGGCGCAGGGCTTTGTATCCTCCGCTTATCAACGGACGCTGCAATCCGCTTTCGGCAAGCCATTTTTGTACAGTCTGAGACCTCAGGCCTCCTCGAAAACAAAGTACTACCGCCGTTGGATTGTCTGCTATAAAGCGTATCCAAGCAGACATTCTTTCTTTTTTAGTATCGCCGGAAACGAGCTCAGTGCCTAACGTGATCGCTGCCTCTTGCCCTTTCCGTTTGTAGCAAGTGCCGACCTCCGCCCGTTCTCCATCGTTTAACAAAGGCAGGTTGACCGAGTGAGGGATATGCCCATCGTGGTATTCACATTCGGCTCTTACATCGATCAGTGGGGTTGAATTAAGTAAAAGCTCGGTGAAGCGATCGGCAGGTATTTGCGCTAGTTTTCCGGCCTGAGGTTTAGGGATATCCATGAGTCTTCGGTCCGTCTGGCTGCCTGCGATTCTTAGCCTTGCAGTGTAACAGCTCTATGCTAAATTGGAGAGCAATTGGGGGCGTGTCTGGTGCGCCGAATACGTCGCCAAAGACGAGAACCAGTAGTAAATCACGGCAAAAGAAACGGGAGAGACGCTCATTAAAAACTTAGCAGCAGATAAAATTAAGTCGATAGCAGCGGCTGCGGAATCCGGTGATTGGCGCGGCGCGGCGCCTGTGCATTTGTGGAATCCTCCCTTTTGTGGAGATATCGATATCGAGATTCGTCGGGATGGCAGTTGGTGGCATGAAGGTCGCCCGATCAGGCGTAAAGGTATGGCAGAGCTGTTTGCCTCTGTTCTCTTGTTTAACGAAGGGGAGTACTTTCTGGTAACCCCCTTTGAGAAAGTGCGCATCCGAGTCGAAGACTGTCCGTTTCTGCTGACCACGCTCAGGGTTGAAAATGCCGGTGATGCTTCGACGCAGACGCTCCATTTACGCACAAGCCTCGGCGAAGAGGTTGCGATCGGCGCGGAGCATCCATTGTTTATCGGTGCTGAGAGCAGCGGAAACGCTGAGCCTCATCCTACCGTAAATGTGAGAGCGGGACTGCTGGGCTTGGTTTCGCGATCGGTGTTCTATCAGCTGGCAGAGCTGGTTGTTAACAGAGCTGATACTGCTGTTGAGAGTGCTGTTGAGAGTGCTGTTGAGAGTGCTTTAGATTGTGCTGCAGATAGTACGGCAGGAAAGATAGGCGAAGACTCAACTCATAGTCTTGGCATTTGGAGTAGCGGAGTATTTTTTGCTTTGGCATAAAATGGTTTTTCGCGACACGCACACACAATTTTTCTCGCGCCGCGCTGTTGGCAATACGCTGTCATAAATACTCTCGTTATTTGACCTGAGCAACCAAAAGCGGCATGATTAGCGGCTGTTTTAAGACGCTGAGCGCAGTGTCTTAACCCCGCAGAACGCCGCGGATCAACTTGTATACTCTGCTGTATACCACCTCGTAAATCAGACCGAAGCCTGCCTTGAGTGCAGCTTCCAATGGGAGAATCCATGAAGGTTCTTGTAGCTATTAAGCGCGTCGTCGACGCATATGTAAAAGTTCGAGTAAAGTCAGATGGGACAGGTGTCGACCTCGCCAATGCCAAGATGGCAATCAATCCTTTCTGTGAAATTGCCGTTGAAGAGGCTATCCGCATGAAGGAAGCCGGAACTGCGGATGAGGTTATCGCGGTATCGATTGGTGCGACACAGTGTCAAGAGCAGATCCGCACTGCGCTCGCGCTCGGCGCCGACCGGGGCATTCTTATTGAGAACGACGAAGCGCTTGAACCCCTCGCCATTGCCAAGCTCCTGAAAGCGGTTATAGAGAAAGAGGGTATAGATCTCGTTATTCTCGGTAAGCAATCGATCGATACCGATAATAATCAGACGGGTCAAATGCTTGCCGCGCTCTGTGATTGGCCACAGGGTACTTTTGCCTGCAATGCCGAAGTCCGCGAGGGTAAAATTGAAGTAACGAGAGAAATCGACGGCGGTGAGCAAACAGTGCTCCTGAATCTACCGGCAGTGTTAACCACAGACCTGCGACTGAACGAGCCCCGTTATGCCTCATTACCCAATATTATGAAGGCAAAGAAAAAGCCAATCGATACAACAACTCCTGCCGAACTTGGCGTGGATGTCAGCTCTAATCTTAAGACGCTCAGCGTCGAGGCGCCTGCCGAACGGTCTGCAGGAATCATGGTTGAGTCGGTCGACGAATTGGTCGCAAAGCTCAAAACCGAAGCCAAAGTAATATAGGTGGAAACGATGACAACATTAGTAGTAGCCGAACACGATAACGCGAGCATTAAGTCTGCGACGCGCAATACAATTACTGCGGCCGCAGAGCTAGGCGCAGAGATAACCCTTTTAGTCGTCGGTACCGACTGTCAAGCGGCAGCTAACGAAGCCGCATCGATCGCTGGCGTTGCCAAGGTTTTGGTGGCGGACTCTGCAGTCTACGCGCATCAATTGCCAGAAGCTGTCGCTCCGCTTATTGCCCAAGTGGCAAGCAATTTTACGCATATTCTGGCGCCCGCTACGACAACGGGTAAAAACTTAATGCCAAGAGTGGCTGCGCTTCTCGATGTCGCACAGATATCTGACATAGTGACTATTAAGTCAACCGACACGTTCGTTCGTCCCATTTACGCTGGTAGCGCATTGGCGACAGTGCAAAGCGGCGATGCGATTAAGGTGATCACTGTGCGGACGACCGCATACGCTGAGGCTGCGGCGGAAGGCGGTTCTGCATCAGTCGACGCTGTTGACACGGTGATTGAGCAGAGCGTTGCAAGTTTCGTTTCGGAAGAACTGTCGGTATCAGAGCGCCCAAGCCTTTCGGCAGCAAGCATCATTATTTCGGGTGGTCGTGGCATGCAGAGTGGTGATAATTTCGTTCTACTCGAAAAAGTCGCAGACAAGTTGGGCGCGGGCATCGGCGCATCACGCGCAGCCGTTGACGCGGGATTTGTGCCTAACGATTACCAGGTTGGACAAACCGGTAAAATCGTCGCTCCTGACCTCTACATTGCCGTGGGTATCTCGGGCGCGATTCAACATCTTGCCGGTATGAAAGACAGCAAGGTGATTGTTGCCATCAATAAGGATGAAGAAGCACCTATTTTTCAGGTCGCCGACTACGGCCTCGTAGCCGACTTATTCGTTGCACTGCCCGAACTAGAAGCCGCGCTTTAAGTGTAAAGTTCATCTCTTAAGGTGAGCTCTTCGAATTAGACGGCCGCAAAAAAAAATACCCCGCTGGCGAATGTCAGCGGGGTATTTTTTTACATGATTTTTGTAAAATTCCTGACTAAATTGTTAGCCGCGCTTGTGGCGCGGGTCGTTAGGCGCTCGTCTTCGCGGTGAAGGCTGTGCAGCAACGTCCGTGGGTGCTTCGGCAACGGTTTCAGGCGTCTGCGTAGTGTCCACAACAACTTCCGCAGACTGTGTTGCAATCTCCGCAGATTGAATTGCAGCTACTGCTTCAACTGCTTCAACTGCTTCTACGGTTTCTGCGGCTTCTGAGACTTCTACGGCTTCTACTGGAGCGCTTTGCTCCTGAGTGTCCGCAGACGGGGTCGCATCGGCTTGAGCGACTTCCTCATCAGACGATGTAGTCGCTGCGGCTTCTTGATCACGCGGCGCACGTTTACGCGGTCGGCGAGGACGTCTCTCACGCGTTTTACGCTCACTTGGCTCGCTCGCTGCGTCGGTTTCGACAGCGCTAGTCTCTTCGTTTGCTTCGTTGTTCACCTCTGCGCTGACCTCCGCTGGTACAACAGACTCTTCGCTCTGCGCGGGCAATTCCTCCCTCACGGCGTTTGCGCTGATCGTGTCTAGTGCTTCGGCGAGCGACGGTCGGCGAGATACTTCTGACTCCAGTGCAGTCGACGGCGCTGCTGCCGCGATTTCAGGCTTCGTCTCGTCTTCAGTTGCAGCCGTTGCCTCAGTGGGTTTCTCTAGGTCGGGACGCGGCCCACGCTTGCGCGGAGTCGTGTTTTTGGGTCGCTGGCTTGCTGGACGTCGTGAAAACTCAGATTTTGCGCTTTCATCATCTGCAGCTAAGTCATTTTCTGCTGCCTTTTGATCGCCGCGAGTTTCCTCTTTGCGATCGCCGCTACGTGAGCGAGATCGTCGTCGTCGCGTCTCATCGTTGCCACTGCGCTCAGAAGTGCTGTTCTCTCCGCTATTTTCCGCGATTGAGTCGTCGTTGTTTGACGCGGCAGAGTTGTCCTGTGTGTTGTCTCTATTGCGCCCACCGCGACGTCCGCCTCGCGAACGACGTTCTCCACGTTCGGCTTTTGCACCCGAATTATCATGCTCATCAGTCGCTGATTTGTCATCACCGTCGCTCTTTGCTGCGCGATCATTGCGGTCACCTCGATTTCGGCTCTGCTGACCACGTTGGCCACGCGAACTCGATCGATTGCGGCCGCCACGGTTGTTGTTACCGCTTCGTTTGGGCTTCTCTTCTTCTTTCTCCGCACTACCGAATAAGCTGGCTATTGCTGCGAACAAGCCAGCTAATAGGCCAGATTTTTTCTCGGCTTTCCCGCCTGACTTGGCGGCCGAAGGTGCTGGCGCCTGAGGAATAGGAACACCTTCGACAGAGGGGCGTTGAACCGCGGCAACTGGTGCCGAGTTCTTAGCGCTATTAATAGGCTCTGGTGTCGCAGTGATATCGACATCATAAACCTCGGCGGCTTGATTGAGGCCGGTAATTTTGTAATGAGGTGTTTCCATCTCTGTGTTAGCGGAGATAACTACTTTGGTTTCGCTTTGATTTTCGATTTCGGCCAAAGCAGCTCGCTTTTCATTGAGAAGATAGGACGAAACTATAAGAGGTACATCGGCACGCACTTCGGCACATTTCTGCTTGTTCGCCTCTTCTTGGATGATGCGCAATATTGACAGCGCGAGAGACTCGACATCACGAATGCTGCCCTGGCCGCTGCAGCGAGGACAGGTAATTGCGCTCGTCTCACCGAGTGAAGGACGGAGGCGCTGGCGAGACATTTCAAGTAAGCCGAAGCGTGAAATGCGTCCTACTTGGACTCGCGCTCGATCGGCTTCGAGTGCGTCACGCATCCGATTCTCGACCTCGCGTTGGTTTCTATTAGACCCCATGTCAATGAAATCGATAACGACGAGTCCACCCATGTCGCGAAGGCGCAGCTGCCGTGCTATTTCATCGGCGGCCTCCAAGTTCGTGTTGAGTGCTGTCTCTTCGATATCGGCGCCACGCGTTGCACGCGAGGAGTTGATGTCTATTGAAATTAGCGCTTCGGTGGGATCGATAACGACCGACCCGCCCGAAGGGAGTTTAACCTCGCGCTCGAAGGCGCTCTCAATCTGGCTTTCGATCTGATAGCGGTTAAACAACGGAAGCGAATCGGAATAGAGTTTGATGCGACTTTCGTATTGCGGCATAACCTGTTTCACAAAGGTCATAGCCTCGTCATACGCTTCCTGTGTATCGAACAATACCTCGCCAATATCTTTGCGCAGGTAGTCGCGGATCATGCGGATGATCACGTTGCTCTCTTGATAAATCAGGAAGGGTGCACGCTTCACTTCTGAGGCGTCACCGATCGCTTGCCAGAGAGCGAGGAGATAATCGAGATCCCACTGCAGTTCTTCTTGGCCTTTGCCAATGCCTGCCGTGCGCACAATCATGCCCATGCCGTCTGGGATGTTGAGGCCGCGCAGTGCTTCGCGTAATTCGTTACGTTCTTCGCCTTCGATACGGCGAGAGATACCGCCTGCTTTCGGGTTATTGGGCATTAGTACCAAATAGCGACCCGCGAGGCTGATAAAAGTGGTAAGAGCTGCGCCTTTATTGCCGCGCTCTTCTTTTTCGACTTGGACGATAACCTGGGTGCCTTCTGGTATAAGCTCCTTCAGGTTGGTCCGCTCACTGTTGCTCTTTACATCCTTTGCGTAATACTCGCTTGAGATCTCTTTGAGTGGCAGGAAACCGTGTCGTTCGGCGCCAAAATCAACGAATGCGGCCTCAAGACTAGGCTCTACGCGGGTGACTTTACCCTTGTAGATGTTTGCTTTTTTCTGGATTCGAGTTCTGTTTTCGATGTCGAGGTCGTAGAGACGTTGTCCATCAACGAGGGCGACGCGAAGTTCTTCTTCTTGCGTTGCATTGATTAGCATTCTTTTCATTAGTTCACTTTCCTTAAGTTGCCAGGGAGTGAACTAGGAAGGGATTCTTTGGTAGCGGATACCGTTCAGGGCGTCATGCTACCCACAGCGTGCACGCAAGCGTGAGCCGTAGCCAATACAGTGGACGAGGACATTCGCGTAAAGCGAGGGGGCATGCCGGTTAAAAGGCGTGCTTACCCGATGTCTCTAATGCTTCTAAGGTGTCGTAGATGCCGCTAAGACGGCCGGTCCCAGTGGGGAGGCCTATCGAACTTGCTTTGTGTGCGTAGTTAGACATTGTCTGAATTGCGATCTCGTTAACAAATAAAATAAAAAGCTAATCTTGTCTTGTATCGTTGTCCCACCAAACTAGCCGCCGTTTATCGCATCGCCTTGCGGCGGTTGTTTTCGGCGTTTACTTTTTTGGTGCGATGAATCTTGTTTCCTAGATCTCTCTGGATTTCCGGCAGCGGGGGGCTTTTTGCTCCCTAATCTCGCTGCGGGGACATTGTTGAGGTGGCCAGTCGAGTTGTCGCTCGCGGTTACAGGGTCTTACCGCTGCAATCGGGAGTCTTATCCTCCTCTTGGTGCCACCTTCGCTTGGTTTACTACAAAGGCTGTCTTCTTGAACGTCACCTTTTTACTTGTCGTGGAAAACCTTATCGTTTCCCTTTCTAGCAGTAGGTCAATTTGGCGACGATGTTAATCATCATTGCGCTCCAGCCCGTGCTGGTATTACTGCTTATTTACTTCATGAATTCGGTCTTGCGTTTGGCTCTCTTCGCAGAGCGCCCATCGTCTGCGGAGGGGTGAAGTCCAGCCCGTCGCTTAATGTTCTTGGAATATAACAGTAAAGTTGCTTATACTCAATTACTTACGCCGCCTTTCTTGAGTGCTCTCGTGCTTGATCGCAGAGGCAAATGGGCTGTGGTTAAAAGCTGCTCACGTCGGGCATTGGCTTGCGTCAGATAAGTGCCTGTGCGTAGAATGCCGATCGGCCATCTAGCTCCTGTCGAAAATTAGCAATAATTGCCCTTATTATCAGTAATTTGCCAGTATTTAGCGGACCCTATAACAGATGACAGTGTATGCCTACTCGAGAACAACACAGCTAGAAGAGGTGGAAGACGCCACGCTGAGTGTCGTGCTGGAATCCGAAGCGCTGACAGTGCAAACCTATTGCCTCGCGCGTGGCTGGTTTGTTACCCAGAGTCTGTTAGATCGTGCTTGCCGCTGGGATCTCGGGCTGTCGGATAGACCTCAAGGAGCCGCTTTGCTTGCTACGCTCAAAGAGGGCGATGTGTTGGTTTGCGCGCAAGTTCAGCGCTTATGCAGTTCGACTTCAGAGATAGACAAACTCATTAATTGCTTGCGCGAGCGGGGCGTGGCGCTGCATTGCTGTGATTTGGAGGCGGAATTAACCAACGACGCCTATACGTTGGCGTTTAGCGAGGCCGCAGCACTGTTTGCTGGGCTCGAGGCGCGTCGCAGCGCCGAACGGATAAAGGGCGTTAAGCACAAGCAGAGAGAAAAGGGTCGTTTTCTAGGCGGGAGTCGGCCTTTCGGATTTAGCGTTCATGAGAACGGCAAGCTTATCGAGAATCCGACGGAGCAGCGGACGCTGGAAAAAATCTTCGAACTCAAGCGCCAAGGCAAGTCGTTGAGAGCGATTTCTGCCGCTGTATCGACGCCGATGACACCCATTAGTTTCAAAACGGTGCAACGAGTATTGCAACGCACCGCGGGTTAGGCAGTTTCCTCACTCGGGTATAGAGCCTCAAATGCACAAAATGCTTTCGATTTTCATCGGTGTGCGATTCAGTCGCGCACGCAAACGCACGGGCTTGCTCTCTTTCGTTTCTACTATATCCATGCTGGGCGTTCTCTTGGGAGTCATGATACTCATCATTGCCCTGTCAGTGATGAATGGCTCGATTTCTTTCCTCCGTAACGAAGCCCTCAAGTCTGTGCCTCATCTGACTGCGACGAGTCCGACGATGTCGGCTGAATGGCCGCGCTATGCTAAGGCATTCTTAGGCAATGCCTCTGTTTTAGCGATAGCACCTTATGTGCAATTTGAAGCGCTGCTGAGCATCGAAGGGTCGACTGAATTTATTCAAGTGAGGGGTATCGAACCTGCCCTAGAACAGGGGGTAGCAGGGCATACGGGTGATCGGGCACGCGAGGCACTCAGCGCGCTCGACGAAACCCCTAATGGTGTACTTCTCGATTCGCGGCTAGCCAGCAGGATGGGTATTCGTCCGGGTGACGAACTCACCATTGCAGCGCTCGATAGACTATTAAGGCGTTCCAAGAGCGCGCCGCAGGCGTTTAAAGTGCTGGGTTATGCTGACTTTGGCGCCTATGGCGGTGGCAATATTGTTCTACTTAATCGTGGAGAGGCATTGATGCTGGATGGCAACGCGCAGACTTTGTTGCGGGCAAGTCTGGACGATGTTTTTTCGGCTGAAAGAGTAAAGCGAGAGCTTGACGCAAGTAATCAAGTGCTGGGAATTGCAGGTATAGAATTCGAAACATGGAGAGAGGCGCAGGCGAGTTTGTTCGGCGCGCTCGCTATGGAGAAGTTTCTGACAGGGCTTATGCTCTTAACCATCGTTGCCGTCGGCGCCGTTAATATAGTCTCAACGCTAGTCATGGCGGTGGCCGAAAAGGGGCCTGATATTGCCATATTGCGGACAATGGGTGCCTCGCGAGGCACCGTTATGCGACTGTTTATCGTGCAGGGCGGTGTAAGCGGACTTATCGGTACGACCCTCGGCGCTCTTTTAGGCGTATTGCTTGCCTTTAATCTTGCCAAATTGAGCCTGCTTCTGGAGCAGGCGTTTGGTTGGCTGACGGGTAACAGCAATGTTGTTTTTGTCTCTCACCTGCAAACACAGGTGGTTTGGAGTGAGGTTGCTTTAGTGTGTTTCGCAGGACTGCTGATCAGTCTTTTGGCTACCCTCTATCCTGCTTATCGCGCGAGTAAAATCGAGCCGGCAGAGGTATTACGTTATGAGTGAACCTGTTATGCGAGCCGAGGGTCTGGTGAAGCGATACCGGCAAGGGCCTCGCGAAATTGTCGTGTTGGATGAATTAGAGCTGACCGTGCAGGCAGGGGAGAGAATTGCGATTGTCGGCAGTTCGGGCTCGGGTAAAACCACGCTGCTCAATTTGCTCGGCGGGCTTGATTCTCCAACCTCGGGTACGGTGACAGTTGCAGGATACGATCTTGCCACTGTGTCTGAGGTGCAGCGTGGTTTTCTTCGCAATCGATTCATAGGTTTTGTCTATCAATTTCATCATCTGTTAGCCGAATTTTCAGCACTCGAAAACGTCTGTATGCCGCTTTACATCGCTGGCGTCTCCGACAGCGAGGCTGCGTCGCGCGCGGCTATCCTGCTTGAGCGTGTGGGTTTGGGCGAAAGGCTTACCCATAAACCTGCTGAGCTGTCTGGTGGTGAACGACAACGGGTCGCCATTGCCCGGGCATTGGTTGGCGACCCAAGATGTGTGTTAATGGACGAACCAACCGGCAACCTCGACCGCCAAACAGCGCTAGAGATTCATGCATTGATGAAAGATTTGAGTGCAACACTGGCAACGAGTTTTATCGTTGTGACACACGACGAATCGCTCGCCGCCGCGATGGATAGGCGGTTGTCGCTCGACGCTGGGAAATTGCATGCCGAAGCGTGATGATTTGGCAGTCGAAGGCGCTATGCCGCTGTTACGGTCGCTGCGCCTTGCTCGCCGGATTGGCTCACGGTATGTGCGAGCAGGGTCATCGAGCTCGTTAGCGTCGTTTATGTCGTTGATCTCAGTCGCAGGACTTGCGTTTGGCGTGTCACTACTCATTGTCGTTTTGTCGGTTATGAATGGATTCGAGCGCGAAGTGCGCGAGAATGTGCTCGGCATTATTCCGCATCTGGTTGTTAGTAGTGAGCAAGAACTCAGTCGTGAGCAATGGGATGCGCTCGGCGCCAGTCTGACCGCGACAAGCGAGGTTGTCTCTCTTTCGCGTGTTGTCTCAAGCCTTGGCGTGGTCGCTACACCTACCACGAGCCGCGCCATAGCCATGAATGGGGTTGATACCGAAAGCGAGTCCTTCGCACGATTAGGACGCTACACGATCGCAGGAAGCCTTGACCAATTGACCAAGTCACGTTGGCACGTTGTTATAGGCGCAACGCTGGCGCGGGATCTCGGGGTTGAAGTAGGGAGCTCTATCGATGTCTTCTCACCCAAATTCACACCGAATCCGTTAGCCACGCTGCCGACCTTTAAGTCGTTTACGGTTGCCGCCATTACCCGCGTGGGCAGCGAGCAGCTCGACGCCAATTTGATTACACTCACGCTCGACGATGCGCGGGCCCTGCTCCGGATTAGAGCGCCACAAACCGCTTTTCATGTAGTCACTGAAGACGTGCTTGTGGCAGATAGGGTAAGAAACAGATTGAGTAGCCAATACGATGGCTCGATCATTATCGAAAGTTGGACTGCGACACTCGGCGCAATCTACCGAAATATTCAATTTTCGCGCAGTATTATCAGCTTCATGCTGTGGCTTCTGATTGCCATCGCTGCGTTTAATCTCGTTGTCAGTCTGGTAATGATTGTGCGAGACAAGCGCGATGATGTCGCGATACTCATGACGCTCGGGGCTAATGCAAATACGGTTCAGGCCATTTTTCTTTGGCAGGGAGCCGCTATCGCTCTGCTCGGCATAGCCGCCGGTGTTGGCCTAGGATTGCTTGGGGCTCTTTGGGTGGGCGAGATCGCCGCTGCCTTTGAAGTGTTGACAGGTGTGGTGTTGCTGAACCCTGAAATTTATCCGATTGATTTTTTGCCTTCGCAAATACTCGCGTCTGATATAGCGGGCATTGCTGCGGGCGTCCTAGTTCTCTCAGTTCTCGCGTCTCTCTATCCGGCGCGGCAGGCTGCCGCGTTGCGGCCTGCGTCGGTGCTGCGTGGCGATTAGTTAGGTCTGATTAGTTCGGCCGAAACTCGCCTACAGGGGCTAGCTACACTAGAGTTAAGAGCCACTGCAAAGGTGGCTCATGCGATTTTTTCTCTCGGCATTTTGCCTTGGCATACTCTCTGTAACGTGGGCCTCGAGTTTGGCTCACATAGTGCTGTGGCTGCTATGGCTGCTCGGCTTACAAGTTTTGACAGCGATCTTTGTGGGGGTGAGCCGTTCAGCCTTCATTGGCGCGCACAAATCTAGTATCGCTTATTTACTTGCTGTTTCTGCGGCGTTCTGTGGCGGCGCGCTGTTTCATGCGCAGACGGCCGACAATCAGTTGAGTCGTCAGTTACCACCGTCTTTAGAGGGCATCCCCTTGCTAATTGAGGGACGGGTGTTGAATATGCCGACGATCGCGGGCGCTGCGTACCGCTTTCAGTTTGACGTCAGTGCTGCGTGTCGCTTAAGCGACGCGAGTAAAACAAAACGCCCATCCGAGACACCTGCCTACGCCGGTTGTAGCACTCAAACGCCTTTCAGTGGCAAAGTTCTCTTGAGTTATTACTTGCCTAGAGGTTTGGTCGAAAAGGGTTTGGTCAGCAAGCATGAGGCAACGCCGCTCGAGTATCCGGCCAATCTAAAGCCTGGGACCCTCCTGCAACTTGTCGTTAAGCTGAACAGACCGCATGGCTTATCGAATCCAGGCGGGTTCGACTACGAAGCGTTTTTGTTCCGAAACAAAATTCTTGCCAAGGGTTATGTGCGAGGTGAGTTAACGGCAGCTTTAGAAAGTGAAGTGGATAAAACGTTGCCGTCTCCCTCAGTGCTAATCGAGCGGCTTCGCTTCGACATTCGCAATAGGTTGCTAGAAAGCAGCGCAAACGCGAGAAATACGGGTATCGTATTGGCGTTGGGACTTGGTGATTCTAGCTTGGTGTCGCAATCATTATGGAATCAATTGCGCGCGACTGGAACAACTCATCTTCTCGTAGTGTCAGGTCTTCATGTCGGGATGATCGCTATGTTCTTAGTGATGGTGTCGCGGGGGTTATGGCGAATCTGTCTCGTTTGTTTGCCCACCGCCGCTTCCCGTGCGCCTCACTGCATAAAATTTTGTCTCTGGTTTAGCTTGCTTGGCACAGCCGGGTTTGCCCTATTTACGGGCTGGAGTCTACCTACGCAGCGCGCCGTTGCAATGCTTACGGTATTCGCGGTTTCGAGGCTTTCCTCGCGACGCTTCGGTGTTATCACAGGGCTGCTGTTTGCGCTGACTTTTGTTCTTGTTCTTTCTCCGCTTGCCGCAACCGGCTCAGGCTTTTGGCTTAGTTTCGTTGCGGTTTCTGTGTTAGTTCTCTTTGCTGCGCCACCTCAGCGTGCGCCGCTTGAGGAAAGCGGTAATGACACGCAGCTTCTCTCCAGGTTTTCTGCGCGCGCGAGGCAATTCGCGTTTCCTCAAATTGTTGTCACGCTAGGACTCATTCTCCCTCTGCTCGTCTTTGGCGCTGTCTCTTATACACATCTCCGAGCCCAC
>OLHJ01000322.1_pt1 | contig 15857 bp, 9 predicted proteins | sample 1609491 | NCBI WGS metagenome assembly OLHJ01 (sample SAMN05416861, study PRJEB24817) | seawater metagenome | isolation source: Sea water | place: Canada:Atlantic | collected 2013-11
GTAGATCGTCGGCAGCGTCAGATGTGTATAAGAGACAGATGTAAGGTTCAAAAAAGAAAATATTCTTCGGGGTATCATATCCATTGGCATCATCAGAAAAAGAAGACTGATTCGAAGCAATCAAAGAATTCCACACCAACATTCTCTAAAAAATCTACAATACAAAATATAGGTGAATTATATACCTATGAAAAAATTAACTATGATCAGTTTGGGGATAAATACCCACTTCCTAAAGCCAGTTTTCCAACCACTTCAAACCGAAATCCAGTACAATTAAGTGTGATCACCTTTAACCCAGACCTTGCCTATATTCCTACCCAAATTGACACACAAGTAACCCTAACCCCACAAGAAGTGGAAGACAATTATTTCATTAACTCTTCCGGGCAAAAGAAGAAATACCGGAGGGGTTTACGAAACCTTTTAATATTTGGAGGTATAGGGGTTGCCCTTTTGGGAGCAGGAATTTTACCATTGGCAATACTTGGGCTCTCCGCATTTATCGTAGGAATTGCTTTACCAAAACCTAATAAAAATTCTTTGGTTGCTTCTCACTCTCAATTATTGAAATCAAAAAATGACAACAAAGCAGCAGCTACCGTTGGAATTTCTATGGTTGTAATAACATTAATACTTATCGTAGGAACATTCATTTTATTAGGTTTATTATTTGCAGCATAATGCAATTTATGACACGTGAATAATCTGATTTGCAACCTAATAACCTCAATACCATTATTGCAATTTAATTGAACCGTATTAATTTTTTTAATTTGACTCATATCTAGACCCTATAAACACTCAGATTGCAATTATTTAGAACCATTCTAAATTAATTAGGCCGTTTTTTAAGTCTGCCCATAGAACCTTCTAAAATCACGAATTGACTACATTTGCGGAAGTATATTTTAAACTAAAATGTTTTCAAAATGAGTCCTCTTAAAGGTTTTTTTAATTCGTCAGTGGCACGAAAATTTTGGATGGCAATTACGGGCTTGTTCCTAATTACCTTCTTATTAGTACACCTAGGAGTTAACCTAGTGATGTTTGCAGGCAAAGACGCGTTCAACCAGGCCACACACTTCATGGCAACTAATCCATTAATTCAAGTAATGCAGTACGTTTTAGCTGCCGGTTTCTTGGTTCACATTATTATGGGAATTAAATTAACCATGCAAAATAAAGCAGCTCGTTCTGTAGGTTATGCCTATGAAAATGCAGCCGCTAATTCAAGCTGGTCATCAAGAAACATGATCATTTCTGGTGGTCTTGTTTTGGTTTTCTTAATTCTTCACATGCGTAATTTCTTTTACGAAATGAAGTTTACTGAAAACATTGGTACCTATACGCTTGACGGAGTTGTACTTCATAATGACTTCTTATTAGTTTCTAGCTTATTTACCACTTGGTATTACGTAGTCATTTACGTTCTAGCTTTTATCGCTTTAGGAATTCACTTAAACCACGGTTTTCAATCGGCATTTCAATCCGCAGGTTGGAAAAACAGCAATTGGAAAGGTTTAATGCAAACCGTAGGAACCGTATTTAGTGCAATCATCGCTATCGGATTTTCAGCAATCGCTATCTATTTCTTCTTAAATCCAGCTCAATAATAAGATTATGTCAAAGTTAGATTCAAAAATTCCAGCAGGTCCTATTAAAGACAAATGGACCAATCATAAGAATAATATTAATCTGGTAAATCCAGCTAACAAAAGGTTAATTGATGTAATCGTTGTAGGTACTGGATTAGCCGGAGGTGCTGCTTCTGCTTCTTTAGCAGAAATGGGCTACAATGTAAAAGCATTTGCTTACCAAGATTCTCCAAGACGTGCGCATTCTATTGCGGCTCAAGGGGGTATTAACGCAGCAAAAAATTACCAGAATGATGGTGATTCTACTTACCGTCTATTTTACGATACCGTAAAAGGTGGTGATTACCGTGCACGTGAGGCTAACGTTTATCGTTTAGCTGAAGTATCGGCTTCTATTATTGACCAATGTGTGGCTCAAGGTGTTCCTTTTGCTCGTGATTACGGAGGTCTTTTAGATAACCGTTCTTTTGGTGGGGTATTGGTTTCTCGTACATTCTACGCAAAAGGTCAAACAGGTCAGCAACTTTTATTAGGGGCTTATTCGGCAATGAACCGTCAAATTGCAAAAGGTAAAATTGCCATGCATAACCGTCACGAAATGTTAGACGTTGTTATTGTAGATGGTAAAGCAAGAGGAATTATTGCACGTGATTTAATTACCGGTAAAATTGAACGTCACTCTGCTCACGCTGTAGTTATTGCTACTGGTGGTTACGGAAACGTATTCTTTTTATCTACCAACGCTATGGGTTCTAACGTAACTGCAGCTTGGAAAATTCACAAAAAGGGAGCTTATTTTGCTAATCCTTGTTACACGCAGATTCACCCCACATGTATTCCTAGATCTGGTGATCACCAATCTAAGTTAACATTGATGTCGGAGTCGTTACGTAACGATGGTAGAATTTGGGTGCCAAAGCATAAAAAAGATGTGGATGCTATCCGTAACGGAACTCTAAAGCCAACGCAATTAGCCGAAGCAGATAGAGATTATTACTTAGAAAGAAGATATCCTGCATTTGGTAACTTAGTACCACGTGATGTGGCTTCAAGAGCCGCAAAAGAGCGTTGTGATGCTGGTTTTGGTGTAAATGCTACTGGAGAAGCGGTATACTTAGATTTCGCAGCAGCATTTGTTCGTTACGGAAAAGAAAAGGCACATGTTTCTGGATTGCATAATCCATCTGAAGAAAAAATATTAGAATTAGGTAGAGAAGTTATCAAATCAAAATACGGTAACCTTTTCCAAATGTATGAGAAGATTGTAGATGAGAATCCATACATGACTCCAATGATGATTTACCCAGCAGTGCATTACACTATGGGTGGAATTTGGGTGGATTACAACCTACAAACTACCATTCCTGGTTGTTACGCAGCAGGAGAGGCTAACTTCTCTGACCACGGAGCAAACAGACTAGGTGCTTCTGCATTGATGCAAGGTTTAGCTGATGGATATTTTGTATTGCCTTACACTATTGGTGATTACCTAGCTAACGAAATCCGTACAGGAACTATTCCTACAGATTCGCCAGAATTTGATGCAGCTGAGAAAAACGTGACCGATACCATCAATAAAATGATGAACATTAAAGGAACTAAATCTGTGGATCATTTCCACAAACGTTTAGGAAAAATAATGTGGGATAACGTAGGTATGGCACGTAACGTAGAAGGATTGAAAGAAGCTATGGCTGAAATCAAATCTATTCGTGAAGAATTCTGGAAAGATGTTAAAATTCCAGGTACCGCCAATAGTATGAATGCTGAACTTGAAAAAGCAGGTAGAGTTGCTGACTTCCTAGAATTAGGTGAGTTATTTGCTAAAGATGCATTAGATCGTAATGAGTCTTGTGGTGGTCACTTCCGTGAAGAATCTCAAACAGAAGAAGGAGAAGCTTTACGTAACGATAAAGATTACGCTTATGTTTCTGCATGGGAATATAAAGGCGAACCAGCGGATGCTGTTCTTCATAAAGAAGAGTTAGAGTTCAACGATATCGAATTAAAACAAAGAAGTTATAAATAATCCTCTCTAGAGGGATAAAATCATAGATTATGTCAAGCAATAAAGATATGGACTTACTATTGAAAATTTGGCGTCAAGCAGATGCTAATTCAAAAGGTGAGTTAGTAGATTACAATGTTACGGGTATTTCACCTGACTCTTCTTTTCTAGAGATGTTAGATGTATTGAACGAACAATTAGTGGAGAAAGGGCAAGAGCCAGTAGTTTTCGATCACGATTGTCGTGAAGGTATTTGTGGAATGTGTTCTTTATTTATTAACGGTGAAGCACACGGACCGGGTGATCAAATTACCACTTGTCAATTACACATGCGTTCTTTTAACGATGGTGACACTATCTATATAGAGCCATTTAGAGCTACTGCAATGCCGGTAATTAAAGATTTGGTAGTAGACCGCTCAAGTATGGATAAAATCCAGCAAGCGGGTGGTTACGTGTCTGTAAATACTTCAGGTAATACGCAAGATGCAAACGCACTTCCAATTCCAAAGGCTGATGCGGATGCGGCATTTGATGCGGCCACTTGTATTGGTTGTGGTGCATGTATTGCTACGTGTAAAAATGCTTCAGCTATGTTATTCTTATCGGCTAAAGTTTCTCAATTTGCTTTGTTACCACAAGGTAAAGTAGAAGCAGCTGATCGTGTAAAAAACATGGTAAGAGTAATGGATGAAGAAGGTTTTGGTAACTGTACCAACACCGGAGCATGTGAGGTAGAATGTCCGAAAGGAATTTCACTAGACAACATTGCTAGAATGAATAGAGAGTACTTATCAGCATCATTAGCTGACTAAGCATTTATCATAAAATTAAGAAGCCTCGGTTACCTAAGTGATCGAGGCTTTTTTGTTTTTGGGCGTTACCCTGTTTTCGCTTTGATCGGAATCCTCACAAAGCAAAACCACGGTCAGGCTTTCCGTTTTACTCCTCGTTCGTTCCTCACTCCTGGGTATCACTGCTATCCTTAACGCTATCAATCCCCCTGTCGGTCGTACCTCCAAATACCAAAATTCAGCCACCCATAAGCTTCATTAAATGTTCAATGAGATATAGGTTGCTGCCGCAACCACTTTGAAAACACCTTGCATTTTCTCCCTCCTCCAAGGGGGAATTTTCACAGAAAATTCAAAATGATTTGCGGAAGCATGTCATTCACAAATCCTGACGCAGGACGGATTAGGGGGATTGATGTAAAATAAGAACTTAGAAGCTTACTTACTTTCTTTTCAACCTAATTCCCTACCGCATACTTCCCAGAATACTTTCTGTACAACTGCTTTTGAGTGTCATCTAACACAATAGGGCGACCTTGAATCCAGGCCATGGTAATCATGCTTGTTTTCATATCCAGTACATCACCGGTAGAAATAATGAATGTAGCTTGTTTTCCGGCTTCTAGAGAACCTAAACGATCGTCAATGCGCAATACCTTTGCTGCGTTTAAAGTAATGGATTTAAGCGCATCTTCTTTGCTCATTCCATAACCCACAGATTCACCCGCTAAAAAAGGAAGGTTTCTAGCGTTCATTGCTTCCATATCGCCTGAGGTTCCTAAACAAAACGTTACTCCGGCATTTTGCAAAATAGCCGGTAACTTATATGGATATCTAGGGTCTTCATCTATGCGAACAGGTAATGAATGCACCTTTCTTAAAATCAAGCTAATATTAGCTTCTTTGATTTCGTTGGTTAATAAACCCGCATCGTAACCACCCACAATTACCACATGTTTAATTCCTAACTTCTTTTTGAACTGAATGACTTGCATGATTTCTTTCGACATATTGCAATGCACATACAACGTAGTGGTTCCTCTAAAAAGCGAACGCATGGCTTCAAACTCCAAATTCACTTCAGCATCACCGGTTTGGGTATACGCTTTTGCCGATTGAAAATAGGCTCCGATTTCTAAAATTCTTTCTTCGGTATTTTTAGATTTTTTCATGCCTTGAGCGGCATACCACGGTCCACTCTGACTAAAACGTTTTGGCCAGTTTAAATGAAAACCATCTACCATTTTCAATGCGGCATCTTCATAATTCCAAGCGTCTAATTTCATAATAGAGGAAGCTCCAGAAATCACCCCGCCTCTAGGAACTACCTGGGTAGTTAAAACTCCGTTGTTTCTTACCGTATGAATAATTTTAGACTCCGGATTGTAGGCAATAGCTGTACGTACATTCGGATTGAATTTACCCACCTCATCAAAATCACGGGTTTGGCGCAAAGCATCAATTTCCGTAATTCCTAAAGTATTGTCGGTATTAATAAACCCTGGATACACATGTTCCCCATTCAAGTAAATTACGGTATCGTACTCATCAACACTTACACGCTTACGCATTTGATTTTTCACAAAAGTGAACAACCCGTTTTCAATAGCAATGGCACTATTTTCAACCACCTCACCCGTTCCTAAATGAGCCACTCCACCCAAAACCAGTACCTTGTTAGGATATTTCATTACCGGAGCAGGAACTTGACTGAATACGTTTCCAGTAACCCAACTCAATGCCACCGTTAGCAACACCATCTTCCTTGTATTTTTCATTCTAAATCTCTTCATGGTAGTGTTATTAAAAGTCACATTCATCTTCGTACGTATCGCAATGGTACAAATGCTGTTTGCTATGTTTCACCTTACGGGTAGAGACCCCATTATTTTTAGCCTCCATCATTAACTGAATTAAACGCTGACGGTCTAGCTTCATGGCTTCTTGCAATTGCGCATCCTTTTCTTCACTGAAATAAATGGTTCCATCAATCATCACCATTTTGGGTCGCGCATACACCGTTAATGGATTGTCTGTCCACAACACCAAATCGGCATCTTTACCCACCGTAATACTTCCTACCTTATTGTCAATATGCAGCATTTTAGCCGGATTAATGGTCACCATTTTCAAGGCTTCTACTTCAGTCATTCCTCCGTATTTAATGGTTTTAGCCGCTTCTTGATTTAAACGTCTACCCATTTCCGCATCGTCTGAATTGATTGCCGTCAACACTCCCTGTTTGGTTAAAATAGCCGCATTGTACGGAATAGCATCATTCACCTCAAACTTATACGCCCACCAATCCGCAAACGTAGAAGCATACGCTCCGTGCTTTTTCATTTTATCAGCCACTTTGTAGCCTTCCAGTATGTGAGTAAAAGTATTGATACGGAAACCCATGCTATCAGCCACGTTCATCAACATGGTAATTTCAGACTGAATGTACGAATGACAGGTAATAAATCGTTTGTCTTCCAATACCTCTACCAAAGCATCTAACTCTAAATCTCGTCTTGGGGTCTTCATGGTTTTGAGCTGTTTTTTGGTAGCTCCATTAAACGATGCCCATTCTTTTTGATACGCTTTGGCTCGGTTAAACGCATCTACATAGACTTGCTCCACGCCCATTCGGGTTTGCGGAAAACGAATGCTGTTTCTGCGATCAGAATTAGATTGTTTAACGTTTTCACCCAAAGCAAACTTCATAGATTTCGCTTCCGAATCGATTTTTAATTGCTCCGGTCCTTGTCCCCAACGTAACTTAATAATTTGCGCCTGTCCACCAATTGGGTTGGCAGAACCGTGAAGCAATTGCACCGTGGTAACACCACCAGATAATTGGCGGTAAATATTAATATCATCTGAATTAATTACATCGCCAATTCTAACCTCAGCTGTATTGTTTTGACCTCCTTCATTTACGCCTCTATGAATAGCAATATGCGAATGCTCATCAATAATTCCTGGCGATAAATGCATTCCAGTACCATCAATAACTTCATAACCGGGATTCTCGATTCGCTTACCTACAGCCTCAATTTTACCATTGGCAATAGCTACCGACCCTTTTAATTTTCCGGTAGAATCACATGTCCACACCACCACATTCTTAATGAAATAGTTTTTTGCTTCGGGTACTGCAGTATCTCCAAAAGCCATGTTCGGGAAGAGCACTTTCCCATCCACTTCTTTCAGTTTTACACTATCGCCAAAAGTGGTGTGCGAAATAGATCGTTGTTTAATGGCAGTCCATTCGCTCCAATTGCCCTTAGCATCTTGGGCTTTCCCGTCAATAATTTTTCCTTTAAAGTTGATTTTACCCACCATTCTAATTGGGCCGGGTTTCTTTGGCGAACCTTTTTCAAAATGGATATTTACCAAATCATTCTCCACCGTAATTTTTCCATTTTGAGGTTTTTCTTCCGTTCCACCCAAGGTAGTGGTGATGGCGTATCCTTTTTTGCTTTCAGTAATATTAAGCTGGTATAAAACCCCTCCAAAATTCATGTTATAACTTCCGGTTGGATTCATTTCCATGGCGTTATTAATCACGTTTCGTTGCCCTACCGTCCAGTTTTCAAGAATTCTACCGTTTCCAGTAAAAACATCTGCATCACTGATAAAGAAATTGGCCCATTTACCTGCTTCTAAGGTTCCTAAGCTTTCTTCCATTTGTAAATAAGAAGAGGGTGTAACGGTTAAAGCTTCTAAGGCTTTATTTACTGGAAGTCCATACTGGATGGCTAATCGCAAATTATTCCAAAACTCCTTTTCAGAACGGTAAGACGTAATGGCAAATGGAATTTCGTTTTGATACATTACCGCTAGATTAGTTGGCGCCAATTCCCAATGTTTCATATCTGAATACGGCACATATTCTGCGTCTAATGGGTCGCTAACATCAAATGGTTTTGGGAATCTTAAAGGCAATATTAATTGTGCGCCCGATTCTTTAATTAAAGCTACCCGCTTGTATTCATCGCCACCCCCCAAAGTAATAAAGGGCACTTCAAATTCAGTATCCAATTTTGCCGTACGCAAGATGTATTGGTAGTTACCTCCATGCATAATATGCGGCATTTCTTTTTGATTGTTTATGGCTTGTAGAGAATAGTTCTTAGGCTTTTCTTCAGTATCTGCATACCATTTGGCATCATACATAGCTTGACGATATAAAGCAATAGACCCCATTAAAGAAGTGGGGTAAACTTGAGAAGAATTCCCCTTTCCGTATCCGTAAAAAGCTGCGCCTTGATCTTTTATTACGGTTTCAGGTGTCATCTGATCGGTTAAAGAAACTACTACTCCAGTTCCTTGCATCACGCCATTCACTTGATGACTCACTACGGTTCCAAACCCCAATTTTCGAAGATCTTGAGCCGTTTTAGAATCTGGTGTAAATTGATCTCTAGCATTCAATTGCGGATGAATGGCATCATTCCAGTAGGTAGTTCCGTTATTGGTAGAAACAAACTCAGGTCTAGGGGTATGCTTTCTTTTAGCCACATCTGGCATTCCGTACGTACTGGTTAAATCAATAAACGATGGGTAAATGTATTTTCCATTTACATCCAGTACCACCGCATTTACCGGGACTTCAATTCCAGCACCCGCATTTAGCACTTTTCCGTCTTGAATGACTAGCGTTCCATTTTCTATTTCTTGATTGGCCGAAATTACCAAGTGAGCATTGGTAAACGCATACACGGTATGAGTTGGAGAATAAACACCATTTAACGGAATACCATTTTTTTGAGCTATGGAAGAACCTGAAAATAAGCCTAGAATTAAGGCAATAAAGAACACATTACGCATGTCCCAAATGTAGTTAAATGGGCTATGCTTTAAAATTTGATTTTGAAATTTTATACACACAAAAAAGGCTCCGATTGGAGCCTTTAAATTTTTTTCAATAAATGGGGTTAAACTTAGGGAATAACCACTTGATTCACCTCAATATTTCCATTTGATAATTGCGATTTCACAAAATATATTCCTTTAGAGAATTGAGACACATCAAATTTCACAACGCTTTCATTCACGCTTTTCGAAACAACAGAGTTTCCATTTGCACTAATAACTTCAACTTGAGAAATTTGATCTTCGTTAGATATTAAGCTAACTACCAATTCTTCGTTAGAAACAAACACTTTTAATAATTCAGCTTGCAACTCATCAATACTCGTTACGTTACCCGTAGAATCTGTAGATCCAGAACCTGTGTTTCCAGAAGAGTTGTTTGATTTTTTGGCAATAATGTGAAGATAAAATCTATTTGCCCATTCTTTTGGATTACTAGAAAAAGCATATCCCTTTTGTTTTAGATTGTGAAAAGAACGCATGTATCTGTCTTCCAATAAAACATCCTTATCTTTAAAAGAGCCTACTAATGAATCTAATTCAATGGTATACACTGACGTTTGGTATGTTTGAAAGTATAATGGAATGATTCTATTTTCATTAGTTAATTCGCTAAACCCATTAAAAACTAGCTTTTTATCATCTACTTTAGAACAGAAGTTAAAATCACCATTAGGTAATTTCAAAGCATCAAAGTTGGCATCTATTCCATCTTCTGAATCGTAATCAAAATAGATTCTTGTCGGGTCGTTTTCTCCGTTTTCATCTACTACATCCAAGTACACTCCAAAGTACGATAAAGCACTTCTAAAGTCATTATCGGTATGGTGACGCATACTATTTTTAAATGTAATGTCGTATGCTTTTCCATCTGTAGTAGTATTTCCATCAACATAAAACCCTTGTCCAGATGCAATGTACTGAGCAGTATGGCTTTTGTTATAGGTATCATAAGAAGTAGCGATATTTAAGCTATTTCCTGGATTATATAAATACACGGCATTACTTAGTTTTCCAGTACCAGAATTCTCTGTAAGAAAATCCTCTACAGAAATGGAAGAAGGGTATGGATTACTAATTAAATTCCAATCGTTAGACCCATCTGTTGGAGTAGTGGAGCTTCCAAAAATTTGAACGGAAATATCTCCATTATTTAAAGTTCCTCCTGAAGCTACCGAAAAATCAATGGTATTACTGCTATGACCAGCAATAAAATAACCTCTACCTACATCAAAATCCCCATCAGGATCACCTTCAGAATCAGTAGTTGAAATTGCCAAAGCAGCAGAAACAGCATATAAATTTCCATTACAATTTAAGTTCTCTCCAATAGTTTCATCATATTTCCATGATTGAGTAGAAGCTTCAAAAGCATAAAAATCACAATTATAATGATTCGTAAAAACGGTTTCCATATCCAAATCCGATGAGAAAGGAGAGCCCCAAACATTATAATCGGTAGATAAGTTGTGACCTTCCTTTCTAAGTGTAATAGAACCAGAACACGTAACGCTACCAGTTCCAGTAACCGCAAGTGAAGCATCATGATCAATAAACAAACTAGTTGTAATTGTAATATCTTCGTTACCAATACTGGTACCTGCATCTTTTAAAATGCTTAGTTTATCTAGTACTGCACCATCTGTAAATGTGGCTTGCCCTCTTAAAATCAACGCCTCCGCAGATCCTGTTGAAGAAGAAGGAGCACTATGGGCATAACCTGTAGCAGCTTGCCATGCCCCATCTGCGTATGCCAATTTTACATTACCCACGTTTTCATATGTTCCTAAATAACCTGGAGTAGAACTGGTGTGATCATCTTCATTGTTAGTCCAATAACCTAATGGCATTTGATAAACTCTTTTGCCTAGGGCAGAGGGTTTAACTGTACTTTCATCTAAAAGAGTACCGTCATCCGTATCAGCTGTTCCTCCAGAACGTAATTTATACTGATTTTTATTTCCAAATGAATTTTCACCCGTTTGAAAATAAACTACATCCTCACCTAAACTAACAGTAGTACCCGTAGCAGAAGTCCAATTACTCTCAAAAGAAGCTTGCGTAGCAGAACGATTTAAAATTAAAAATCCATTTGCTCTTACATAAGTGTTACCCGTAAAGTCGGTTCCAAAATCATACACGGTATCATTAGACCCATCTGATACTACTTTCAAATTAGCCAAATCAATATGAGAAGATGTGGTGTTATAAATTTCCACATATCCGTAGGTTGAGGTACTATGTCTAGCAAATTCTGAAATTACAATATCACCCGCTGTAGGAGAAACATAAGTAGCAGAACTAATAGAGACATTGTCAAAACTGTGTTGTTCAGTACCCGTGTTATTACTTACTCTTACAATAATTTGCAAATTTGACCCTGACAAGTAAAAATGTTTGGCTGTAGCGGAAGTAAAATCATTTGTGTTCTCACCGTTATAAGTGAACAGAGTTTCGCCTCCTCCATCTAAAGAGTAATACACTTTGACGTAATCATCGGATTCCGCATCACCCGTTTCAGCCACATCCACACTCACGTCAACAAACGAAGCACTTGAAATATCTATGATGGGACTAGTCCAAATCATTTCTCCATCCACATCTTGGGCTTCAAAAACCCCACCGTTAATTTTAAAATAATCGGTTGATGCAGTAAAGGTACCTCCAGATGCATCAATAGACCAATCCATACCTGTAGTATCATAAACACCATTAATTACTCCTTTACCCGCATTACTTGAAAAATCTTCCAGATACGGCAGTTGAGCATAAGAAAATTGAGAAATTAGGGAAACGCAAATTAGTGGTAGTAAGCGTATTAGATATTTCATTTTTGTTGTTTTAAATTAGTACGTGGTGTGGCAAACATAAGTAAACGACTGAATATTAAAAAATAAGGACCAAATATTTAAACTTATAATAATGTTGATTTACGATAACAATTGATGACTTATCTTCGTTTTTTATTGAATCAATTCTACTAAAAATATTCTGCTTTGAACGAAGACCAAGCCAACATCAACTTACTACATACACTCCATAATTACTACAAGCAGATTCTAGCAATTGCATTGGTGTTTTCTTTATTATCGCTAGTAGTTTCTCTAACCATGGATAAAAAATATTCTGCCGTTGGAGTCGTTTATCCTACCAAGTCAAATGAAATGAAAAATGTGGTAAACGACCCGGGGTTTGGATATCAAATACATACCGATAGGCTAATTCAGTTACTCGAATCACAAACCATGCAAAATGAAATGATAAAACGCTTTAAACTGAAAACGTATTATGAATTAGACACACTTAAACCTAATTGGGTAAATAAACTAAACAAGAGTTTCAAAAAAGATATAACCATTAATCATACGAAATACTTGTCAGTAGAAATCCATGCTTCACTTAAAAGTCCAGAATTAGCTGCAGATGTGGTTAACCACATGATATCTTATGTAGATACCATTAGAAGAAATATTTTTTTGGAAAATACGGAGATCTGGGTAAAAGATCTAAGACCAAAAATTAAGCCCCAACAGAAAATTGTGGATAGCCTACTTTTAATCATTAACCAATCCTCTTCGCAGGAGAGGATGGGGTATTTATCAGAAAACACGAAAGCACAAATTGAGAAACGAAGAGAAAATGGTCACCACCTATACGGGGATGCTATTATCGAATCGGCTATTGCAAAAAACTCATCCATTCAATTGGAAAAACTAATTTCTGAATATTATATGCAGCTTGGTATTTTAAACAGGTTCCAATCTGACCTAATCACTGCAGAAGAGAAGCTGAACCTACCTTTCCCCAAAATATATACAGTAATGAAAGCTCAAGTAGACGATAAAAAAACATTTCCTTCTCTGAGTATTAATGGATTGATAGGCTTATTGGTTGGACTGGTATTTGGGATTGTTTTTTATTCCCTAAAAAAACAGATTTCGAACATGAACTCTAACCAATAATGAAGTTAAATTTCCAGAATAACATCCTTTATGTTATTGCCGGAACATGTGTTCTGATTTCGTTTTTATTGGGTGTTTTCGGTTATCCCAATATGGCATTATTACTCCTTGCGGTGGCCGTTGGTATCGGAATTTCCTCAAATATTTCTCACCTATTTTTCTTATTAATTATATCCACTCCTATTAGTATCAATTTTATTGCCCCATCTGGATTTAGAATCGGCATTCCCAATGAAATACTATTACCTGTTCTTTTCGGAGTTATCTTTTTAAAACTTCTTTCAGGGATGCGAATTTCCTTCAAACTCCTTACGCATCCTATTTCTTACCTATTACTATTGGATATCACATGGACATTTATTACGACCCTGCTATCGGATGATTTCACCATTTCAATAAAGCGTTTCATCCTTAAGTTTTTATATATCACGATATTCTTTTATGCGCTTCCTCAATTCTTAAAACAATCTAAAAGAGAAAGCTGGCTATTTACGCTCTATACTATTGGGTTTATTATTCCATTCATTACCACCACGTACCAACACATTCAACTGGGAATTGGTTATAAAACTAGTATTCAGGTGAGCCTCCCCTTTTTTGATGAACATACTATTTACGCTGCTTGTGCAACATTTTTGCTCCCTTATTTTATTTTAAGTATTTGGAAAAATAAACAACTAAATTGGCGCTATCTCTACGGAACAGGAATTCTAGGAATCGCTTTTATTATTTCCTACTCAAGGGCAGCGTGGTTGAGTTTTTTGATTGCCGTTTTGCTCTATTTCCTTATGAAATGTAAAACCAGCCTTAAACAGTTCGGTTACATTTTAGTTGCAGGAGTATTTGCGCTATTCATTTTCTTCCAGCCACTTTTTGATACACTTGAACGAAACAACACGAAATACGATGACGAGATTTCATCTCATTTCGCCTCTGTAACCAATCTGCAAAATGACGCATCCAATTTAGAGCGTATTAATAGATGGATATGTGCTTACCGAATGTTTGAAAAGCATCCCCTTACAGGTACGGGTCCTGGCACCTATCAATTTGTTTATCATCAGTACCAACACCCACAACACATGACACGCATTAGTACGCATCATGGTGATAATGGTAACGCTCACTCAGAGTATTTGATGACGCTTTCAGAGATGGGTTTTCCCGGCTTTCTGATTTTTATTAGTTGCGTTTATTTCAGCTTTACCACTGCAGTTAGGCTCTTTTATTCCTCCCAAGTTTCTTCCAATCACAAAACATTGATCCTAGGAATTCTACTTGGAATCGTCACTTTTTATACGCACGGCCTTTTTAATTCCTTTATCGATTCCAGTAAAATTGCCATTCTGGTTTATGGGGGATTAGGAATTTTAGTTTCTCTTGACACCCATTTAAAGAAGAAAATTTAGTGCGCTTGTAACCAGTTATCTCCGAGGTTTGCATCTACATCCATTGGCACATCTATTTTCATAGCCTCAGACATAATTTCCTTTACCTTTTCCATTAAATCAGCAGCTTCCTCTTTAGGCGTGTCAAATATCAGTTCATCATGTACTTGTAGAATCATTTTGGCTTTTAATCCTGATTTCTTCAGGTAATTTTGAATCTTAATCATCGCTAACTTAATCATGTCTGCTGCCGATCCTTGAATAGGAGAGTTGATTGCATTTCTTTCCGCAAAACCCCGCACTACTGCATTTGCTGAATTAATGTCGCGTAAATAACGTTTTCTACCTAAAATAGTAGACACATATCCCTTTTCTCTTGCATCAGCAATGCACTGATCCATAAAGGTTTTAATGCTAGGAAACTGCTCAAAATAACTATCAATTATTTGTTTGGCTTCCTTACGTGAAATATTCAACCGTTGAGATAAACCAAAGGCTGAAATTCCATAAATAATTCCAAAATTCACCATTTTAGCATGTGAACGTTGTTCACGAGTTACCTCATCAATGGCAATTCCATAAACCTTAGCTGCTGTAGAAGCATGAATATCCTGTCCACTTCTAAACGCTTCCAGCATATTGGCATCTTTAGAAAGGGCTGCAATAATTCTTAACTCAATTTGCGAATAATCTGCCGCAATCAACGTGTAATTGTCATTTCTTGGTACAAATGCTTTTCTGATTTCTTTACCACGTTCACTTCTAATCGGAATATTTTGAAGATTTGGCTTATCTGAACTCAATCTTCCCGTAGCCGCAACAACCTGATTGTAACTAGTATGTAACCTCTTCGTTTTATCATTCACTAATTCTGGAAGCGGATCAACATACGTATTTTTTAATTTCACTACCTCTCTGTATTCCAGTAAAAGCTCCACAATGGGGTGTTTTGACTTTAACTTTTGCAAAACATCCTCCCCGGTAGCATACTGTCCTGTTTTGGTCTTCTTTGCTTTATCCGTAATTTTTAAATGGTCAAATAGAACCTCTCCCACTTGTTTAGGAGATGAAATTTTAAATTCCATTCCAGCAGTTTCATAAACTTCCTTTTCTATACGGGAAATCTCACCCGCTAATTTTTTAGAAAAAGCATGAAGCATATCGCAATCCAAATGCACTCCTTCCTCTTCCATCTCTGTCTCTTATACACATCTCCGAGCCCACGAGACTCCTGAGCATCTCGT
>OLHJ01000323.1_pt1 | contig 15856 bp, 22 predicted proteins | sample 1609491 | NCBI WGS metagenome assembly OLHJ01 (sample SAMN05416861, study PRJEB24817) | seawater metagenome | isolation source: Sea water | place: Canada:Atlantic | collected 2013-11
CGGCAGCGTCAGATGTGTATAAGAGACAGACATGCCACTGACCAGGCGTTTAAAATCGAGCACCATCGGAAAGAAATTGACCACGTTGGCACTTTTTAACGTTCGGACGCGACCCGCTCGACCACAATCCTCCCACACGCCTTCGCTCATTAAAAACGGCAGCGCACTGAGCACGCTTTGACTTTGCATCATGATTTGCTCTTTGATGTCGAGTCCCGTGGCCGAAAACGCTTCTTTAGCCGATTGCACATCGTGGCGCTGCTGCGCTTTATGGGTAAACAAGGTCAAGTTCAACACCATCGAGCACACCGAGGTCGCTTTGTCGGCCAACCCCTTTTGCAAGGCCGTGCGCTCTTCCAACTCTTCACCCGCGGTGGGCGAAAACATGGCCATCGGGGATTTCAGTGTTTTGGTCAAATCATTAATTTTCTTGTTGTTCTCGTGCTCAAAATTCCCCGTGACGTTGTGACGAAAACTCAACGACAACACATGTGGGCACGTCAACATGCGCGAGACATTACGAATTAATGCAAACGCTTCGGGCATCGCGTACAACCGAAAGTCGGTGGGGGCTCGAGAGAGTCCCATGCACACGGTGCGCCCGCGCGTCTCTTGACCGAAAGGATTGGTGTGACGCGTTGCAATGTGATCCCGTTTGATGATCATCTCGGTATCCGGCGACAGCACTTGGCGGTTGATCGGGTCGAACGGGTTGTAGTCACGCTCAATCGGGCGGTCTTGCTTGGCATCAAAGTTCAAGAGATCACCCGCAAAGGTAATGAGCCCTTTGGGGTCGACCCGCGCGGTCTCAACACCGAGTTGCAACAGCGCCGTTTCCATCGCCGCGCGCACGTCATCCAACTTGTCGGTCTTTTTCTCTTTCGTCGACACGAAGAAATACGCGTCGTAATCGCGCAAATCAAACTTATGTCGCTGACGGTGGAAAAACCCTTTCGCCGCAGAAAACCCCGCATAGCGCACCTCTTCTTCGGCCAAACGCTGGCAAATACCGCCTCGCTTGGCCATGATGTCCCCATTGGCTTCTAAGTAATGTGCGACTCGATTGTGACCAAACATCGACAGTTGATAATCCCACTTATCGCCTTGAGGGAAATCCATCACCATCTTGTTGAGCGACATCACCAATTCGTCATTGGCCCCGCCAAGCACCGTCAGCTTAAGCGCAAAGCCATACGATTTTCGGTTATGAAAGAGTTGGGTCTGCGCATCAAAGTCGCGGTACGGCAATTCATGATGGAAGTGGTTTTGATGCTGATTGGCGTCGGCAACTAAACCGCCAAGCCCCAACGAAGGTTTACGTTTCAACAGTTGACTGAGCATGCTTAATCCTTCCAGATGGCATTAGCGGGACGCCCAGACCAACGACTTTCATCGAGTATCACGTAAATATCCGTGGTGTCGACGTAATGCCCGAGCGTGTCCGTGAATGGGAAAATGGTGATCTTTCTCACCGTATCTTGAGTGCGTTTAGGCACCCCTTGACGATCGCGCCGTGGCAACGTTAAGAACACATTGTCAGGGGCCGCCTGCGCCGCAGACACCGGCGAGGTCCCCATCGGTTGGCGCCGTATCTCATCCATGGTGGTGCAACCGGATGTGCCGCCCACCTGTGTACAACTGAAATCTTCGCCCAGGCCTGCCGCGCAGCCACCGAGCAACAAGGGTAAAAACACAATGAGTTTGTGCATGACGTTTCCTTATTTTTGACCAAACGGCGACGACGGCACTTGGATGCCTTGCGCGTTGATTTGGTTCGCTAATGGGTTCTGAGTCACGTTGCTGATCACTTCCATGAGTTGATTCGATTGAGAGGACTGCTCTTGGGCTTGGGCCTGTTCATACTCGGCCGCTTCCAGCGGATCGAGCGGGAACCCCTCCAGAAAGACGATGTTGACCACCGAGCCTGGATTGATTTCAACAATGGGGTGATACATCTCTGCCAGCCCGATGTAGTAATCGGCCAACTTCGCGCCCACCGACGCGGTGGCATTCCCCAACAAGTTGAGGCCAATGTCTTGGCCCGAGACGCTGCTCGTTGAGCCAAGCGCCGAGGTAGACGTGGTTTCCGACAAACCTTTACCGGCTTCCCCAAGCCCCGTCAAAATGCCAGAGATGCCGGCCATCTGTACCACTTTGCCATTTTTTAAAATGGTGGTACCGCGAATGCCGTTACGACCAAAATTGAACACCGTGCCTTTGACCGCCACGTCTAAAATGTCTTTATTGTCGAAGATGCAGCTCATGCGGTGAGTCCGAACGATGCCCCGTGACGATGAGATCTCCCCGTAGGTCGCCCCTGTGATGGTGCAATCTTTGAGTTTGGAGGGCTTACCATTGGGTAAGATGCCGTTGTTCAAGGTCTGAAAGACCATGGGGGTGGTATCGCCTTGCCCTAAAACGCCCGCATTCGCGTCCGCGCCGCCCGTCACGACCGCCGTGACAAACGTGCCCGTCGGAACATAATTGTCCGTGGTTCGGCGGGGCGCTTCGGTCTCTTCCTGCCACGAAAAATCGGTGCTATCAAACTGATGCTGAGCAAAGGAGCGTTGCTGGCGTGGGGGGTAAGCCAGAGTGTCGAGGTTGGGGTTGTTGTCTGAGGAAGGCAAAGGCCGAGGAGGGAGCCTCGCTTGTCCAAACGTCTCATCGCCACCCACCAGGGGATACGCGGCCTCACCGCCATCATTGAACCCATCCACAGGCGGTGAGGCCGGGCTTTGCATCGCCTCCATCTTCGCTTTCAGCTCGTCCACCGTGCTTTGCATTTCACGTCGCACCTTATCTTCCACCAACGACGCGGTGTCCAACTTGGCGCTTCGGATACGCTGCTCGGTCTCTTTCTTAAACCCTTGCATCTTCCCTTTAAGATCGTGCATCTCTTTGGTGAGCGTGGCAATTAACATCTGTTGTTGAGTCAGAGCCGACTGGTTGTCTTTTTCTGTGAAGCCTTTATCCACGATGGCCCCAAACTCCACCGCTGTCGTGGGCGCCACTTTGACCGTTTTAGGGCGGGTGTACTGGTACACCCCAAGGACGGCCAACACGAGAAACAAGACAATCACGGACGTAATGTGTTGATTGCGCTTGGTGGTCTCGGCGTTGATGTCTCCGCCACGGTCAAAATCGCCCTCTTTATCGCTAAAAAAGCGTTCTCTGAATTTATCGAACATCGCTCACCCCTCCACCCGTGACCAAGTAAAGCTGAGTGCTCTCGTTGGGGCCAAGCGTTAAACGGTCGAGCGCCGCACTGCGCGCCGCGTAACTGTAAAACTGCGCCGTGGTCAACGTGACGGTCTCATTAGAGCGGTTTTGGACCTCGTAAATGATCCCCGAGTAGTCTTGCCCGACAAACACCACTTGCGGAATAAGGGGTAAAGCGCCCTCGTCAGGCGGTAACGTGTCAGGGTCGACCGGATGCACGGTGAAACCGGAAATTGGCGTCCCATCGAATTGCCAATGCATCATTTGCTTAGTGAATTCGGCCAGCGCTGAGGGGTAATCAAACGCACGGTCAAACACTGAAGGTTGTTGACGCTCTCTGTCCGAGGGTAAAAACTCCGTCACTACCGACGGCGTCGCTTTCGGGCTCACAAACAGTGAGAAGACTCGCCCCTTACTGGTCGTGACATGAACATTGAACGGCAATTGAATGTTGATTTTCAGCGACACCGAGCCCGTCTTATCCTTTTGATTGGCGGTCGTGGTACAAAAGCCACTGGGGCAGGTGATGTTGACGATTTTATCGTCCTTGACCATCAAACGGTTGATGTTAAGGGAAGACAGGGTGACGGGGATGGTGTCCCCATCGTTAAAATCAATTTCTCGTTTCGCCACATTGTCGGCCAGCGATAACGGGCTTGATAAGGCCGCCAGTAACGGCACTAAGGTCAGCAGGCGTTTCACGAGGGTTCTCCTTCTCTTTTAATGCCAATCAGCTCCAGCACCCCATGGGGGTACGCCATTTGCACGACATACGTGACTTTTTCAGGCGCTAAATCGCGGTCACCCACAGATTTGTAGAGCGTGCCGGTCTGTTTAAACTGCATCGTTCCCAACGCCACTAAGGCGCCATCTTTATCCGCCACAAATCGACTGGAGATGTTGCTGGTCGTGATTTGTTGCGCGTCCGACAGTAAGGTCGGTTGAACGGCCGACCAGGACTCAGCGGGCACATAATCGAGCAGTAACCCGTATTGACGGGAGACGCTGGCGGGGGTGATGTCGTATTTCAGGTGCAAGAAGTAACTGCCCATCAACACCAAATACGACTCATCCACGTCACCATTGGACACCGAAAACGCTTGTGAGAGCGTCGGCGGGACCAGCGTTCGGCTCTCTTTGAGTGAGAGATAAGTCAACGCCGCCGCGAGCACCACACAGGCGAAGCTGGCGGTGAAAAAGCCCACCGCCAAAAACACGTTGAGCATCTTACTCATCGCCAACAGGTCTTTTTTGTTCGAAATTTCCATACGACTCCTTAAGACAACCAATAGCGTTTAATCGCCGGTGGGGTATGTTTGAACAGCATTTGATTAATCGAAGCGCTGCCCCACCAATAAAGGGCGTAGGCGACGATGTGTTCACCGTATTGCGTTTTTATGTACCTCAATCCCATAAACCAAGCCGCCGCGAGGACAAAGCCAATCGCGTAATGTTTGGCAAAAAAGCCAAGCGCAAAGATGCACACTGCAGGAAGGAGCTCTTCTCTTGGAAGGCCACACAGGCGTTTGCCTGAATTGAGGTACTTAGGGATCGCGTAATACTGCGCTTTATTTTCCATGTCATCGCCGCCTTATGATTACGCTAAGCCAACCAGTGGCTTCACCACCTCCCAGAACATCATTCCGCCTGCAAAGCCGCCGACGGCGCCAAACCAGTTGCGCGATGTAATGCCGACCACCGCTGCGCTGAGCGCGGAAAAGCCGAGCATCGCGGTTTCAATACCCGAATCATCGCCCGCGGTTTCTTTCACCATGTCTTTACCCGTGGCAAATAAGTCAGCGGCAAGAGCAGGCTGGACCAGGGCAGCCGACAGGATGGCCACGCATGCCAGCCATGGCAGGGGTTTAAGAGGTGTTTTTTTGACTTGCATAGGAAAGTTTCCTTGTTTTTAAGGTACTAGGACACCGCGACGCGGCGCCAAAAAGCGACCAGTCGAAAGACCGGAAGAGTTTACTCACGCGGTTAAGCGCAAAAGAGAATAGATAAAGGGGGGGAGATTCAGGTCACCGGCCACTGAGGTGACCCTGAAAAACGGATAACCCTAAGACACCAACGAAGACGTAACGAACTTCAATCCGCGATTACGACTCATGTGTTGTTTCCAGTTTCGAGGGCTTATTTCGGTATTTTTGAGTTTACGATAGCGTTTTTTTTGAGCCTTACAGGATATTGGAGGCGTGAGATGAGCCGAGTACTGGGCTTGTTTTTGAATGGCAACTAAATGAACGCCTTTACAATAAAAAGGAAAAGAAAGGCGCTCAGTCAGAGGGAGTAAGGCCGCGAACGCAATGTGCTCCCCCCCGACATGACCCAACTTTTTAGCGTCAATAAAATCGCCTTGTTCAACAAAACGACCTAACAAATCCGTCGCTTCATCTTCACTACAATACCCATATACAATTTGCATCATGCACACTCCTTTTTAGGACATTCTTTTTCTCTTTAACAAAAGAAAAAGAATGGGCTCTCTTTCAGGAGCCGTGCTACAAACTGGCTTGAGCATTCTTGTAGTAGAATGCGCACATCCAAAGGATGTGAGGTCTGGTATTCCCAAGTAACTCTGTTTCACCCTTCAACCAGCACGCTTAATTGAGTAGAAAAACAGCCTTGGACGTCGCCCCAGTGATGGCTCCTGAATTTATTAGGCATATTACGCACGCCTGCGCCCCTCTGCGGCGCTTTCTGCAATAGTGAAGGCAGCCCACCTTCGAGTCTCATGATGAGACTTCACTCCTAATCTGAACTCACACAAGGAGCGAGATAAAACTAGATTTTGTCGAGCCCATTATCGGGAGACAAAATGTCATTCTGCTTGTCGGTTGGTAAGCGATAAAACGCACGCAACACAAACAGAGCTTCAATTCGTTTGCTTCGACCATAGGCCGATGCTGACCCTTCCAAGCGAATATTGGTCTCATGATCGAGCGCCACGGTTAGCTGGGTACTCTTCTTATTTTCTTGTTTCATAATCACTATCCATGCCTGATCATTTGATCAGCACCATGGATAGTAAACGAGTAGAATAACTATTTAAAGTTTAGCTTTAAAATTAAAGCTAAACGGAGATATTTAAAGAGATACTATTCCCAATAGATAGGAGAATTAGAGAAGTATTATTTAACATTCTGGAAAGCACTGATGTCACTAGGGTATCGAATTAAAAAAGCTCGAGAAAATAATTTAGATATATCCAAGAAAGAGCTGGCTCAGCTATTAGGAGTTAGTCAATCAGCGGTCAATCAATGGGAAAATGATGTTAATTTACCCTCTCAAAAAAGATTGATAGAACTATGTGGCATACTCAATGAGAGTTATGAGTGGCTAATTAATGGAGTAAAACATACAAATAAAGATGATTTATTTGAAGTTCCATTTTACGAAGATATTCACTGTAGTGCAGGTGTCGGCTGTTATAATAGCCATTCTGATGTTTTAATGATAAGTGGTCATTTAATCCCTATACCTCCAGAGGATATAGCGAAAAATACTATCGCGCTTCGAGTACATGGTGATTCAATGGAACCCGCAATATCTGATAATGGTGTAGTGTTCATAGACACCTCGGATACAAAAATCATAGATGGTAAAATATATGTTTATAAAAAAGACGATGTACTGAGAGTTAAACGTTTTGAACATACAGTTAATGGCTTAATGATAAAGAGCTTGAACCAAGAATATGCAGATGAAAGAGTGACACATAAAGAATTTAGTCAATCTTGCATCATTGGACGAGTGCTATACAGTATAAATAAGTTTTAAAGCAAAACTTTATTTGAAAAATAAGCAATAAAAGCTTAAAATGTGTCTATGTTCTTGGAGCAAAAGTGCATTACATAGCACGTTACTACATAGTTTTCTATATAGTGTATTTTTCAAGAGTTAGAATGTGTCGGGTGTGAGAACCTAACTATATAGCATTTGCAAAAAGCCGTCTTACCCGAAGAGTAGACGGCTTTTTTGTTCTTAAAATTCAGGCCATTTGATCTTTTCTACGATCTTATGTACATTATAGATTCATTGTATGGACTCTCAATCCAAACAACCTTCTAAATCTCTTCGGAATCTAAAATGAAAAAATCAATCTATAGTTGCATTCTGCAACTAACTCTAAATAGACACAGTCAGCATTCGCATTCAACCAGTGTTCAAAGACACTTATGGTCAGATGTAGAAGGTCTGTGTCATGACAACATCTGATCAAACCCTAAAGTATCTCGAACACCACAACCAACTGACTAATGCAGTTGCTTGCGATGAAAGCATCCCAGCAGATGAGAAATCCTTATTGATTGCTATATCCACCTTTTACAACCTTTCTAATCAATGCGCGTTCCCAAGCCGAAAGCAGATAGCGGCAAGAATGGGGCGTTGCGTCAATTACGTCACTGAATTAATCAGTAAAGCAAAAAAATCTGGTCGATTAATATCAACCGCTCAATTCGTTCTGATTGAAGGCGAGTCAGCACCAAGACAAATTGCTAACAAGTACGAATTTGTCCTTGAGAAGTTTGGACTGTTCTACAGCAAAGCAAAAGCAATGCTCAACCGTAACCTAAGGAAAAAGAGCAAAGAAAACAAAGCAACTCAACACGCAGCTTCTTCTAGAGTTGATCATATCAATCAGCTTCTCGATGAAGCCCAGACTTCTGATATACCAGAATGGGAAGATTACACTCCTCCTGAATAACCCCTTTAAATTTCATTCATACCGTTAGTTTGGTAGGACTCAATACACCTGGAATAAATCCAGTGTGATCTTCTTCTCAAAATACGATTCATCACCATACCCATTAAGTAAAAATTCCTCTGAAATTCCTATCACAATCGTCTAAAACTCATAGTTCTCCTACCCCCTAAAGATCTTATTACATGGATTCCTAAAGAATTATTGAAAGGGAACCCTACAGATAAACAGGTAAGCAAAACAAAAGAATTAATAGACATAAGAATTAATAGACAAAAAGGGTTCTTTACTCAGATTTGAGTGTGGGGAACTTTCGTGAGGAACGAGCGAATAGTTATCCATCGCCCAAATCCGACAAGCGTAGCGCGTCAGTTCAGTACGTATGTTTAACTTGATCGATCTATAAAAGAAGTGGCTTTACAGTGACAGTGCCATAGAAAAAGATTTGCGATATTCCGCTTGCTCACCCTCCGACTGGCTACGCCAGCTACGGGATTGCGCCGAGCGGTGAAAGTTCTTAAATAGCTAAAACTTGCCCCGAAACGTGTCACGAAGCAGAGTATTAACAGAGCCTATCCTGTATATTTTCAATAGGAAATGTAATGAATGGCAATAGGCAAGACCTAACCCCTTTGAGGTTATAAGCTACGCAATATATGAATAATGTAGCGCTGGTAAGGCAAATAATAACCTCCGCTCGATGGCCACAAACTGTTTCGCGCCGGTCATCATGCTGAATCGACGCCCTCCCAATTGCATGAGAATGGTGTTGGCCACCTGCAGGCGGTGCTCTTTAGAATCGCTCATGCTTTCTCTCCCGTTTGTGTATGGGAGAGTAGACAAAGCGCAAAAACTTCAGGGTCGCCGTAAAGCTCAGGGTGCAAATACACATCCATGATGCGGTCTTCGCCGTCCATCACCATCAATGCCCATAGCGTATTGTGCTCATCACAATAGTAGTGAAACTCACGGTACGGCTCTGGGTGGGTGCTCGGTGACACAAACAGTCCACCTGACGTTCTTCGCTCTATTAACGTAATAAGCTGAGACTGCCAGGCTAAGGCCGGACGATGCACACGTTGTAAGTGAGCCACTTGTGCCAGCATCGAGTGCGATAAGGCAAGATGGGCCTTTAACGCGTCGCACGGTGGCAAGGTGGTCAGCTGTATGGACAGGGCTTGATAGACAGCGGCTGAATCGACTTGACCGGCATTATCAAAATGTAGGTCAGTTTGTTTGGCCATGTTATCGTCGAGCCAAGCCATCAGCACAGTCAGTACGTGATTCGTATTGTTCATAGGTTTGCTCCAGTTCAAATAAAAAGGGAGCGTACCGGGAGGCAAGCTCCCGGTTAGGGTTGAATTATTGTCGGATCTCACGCATCGCCTGGGCGATGTGTTGCAAGACCTTGTCAGCGCATTGCTCCAACGCTTGTCGGGTAGGATTGGGCTCACGCTCAAGTAACCGTTTCAGTTGGCAAGGAAACGCCTCCCCGTAGAAGAGGTACAATTTATCAGGCGCGTCTATCTCAAATTGCGCCAGATATTGCTCGACCACAGGAATGACTGTTTCCAGTACGAGAGTGAAAAATTCCAAGTCCCCACCGTTTGATACCTGCTCAAACAATAAGTGGTTGTCGTCGCCATACGGAAAGCCTTCTTTGAAATACGCAAAGGCTAAGGCATGGTCGGTTGGTATGGGTTGCGTCATCATTGTGTCCTTAAAGCTCGATGGACACCCAAGCCCCAACGGGCATCAGATGCCCATTGGGATAAGTTAAGATGTTAACGTCTTAACGCGTTGTTTGCTTGAGTAAGGATTTGGCTAACGCCACCTCCACACTGTCGCCATCACTGTTGAGTACATCCAATCCATTGTCCGGCATGTCGCCAGAGGTGGATTGGGTGACCGCTATCTTCTTGGCCATCAATGCCAGACACGCCATTTGCGCGCTGTCTTGGTAGCCTAAAAAGCTCACGTCCACGTCCTCTTGTTGACCGATACGCCAGCTGCGTCTTGCCGCTTGCATCAGCGTGTAGACGTTATAGCCGGTGTTGGTAAACACAATCGAAGGGAACTCCAACAAGTCCAGTCCGGTCTTGACCAGCTCTGGGTTGGTGATGAGCACATCAATGCCTCTGTCCACCTGCTCCAGTATCCAATCTTCTCGGTCTTCGGTTTTTACGCTTGAACGCAGCACGGCGCATTTTAAGCCTTGGTCACTCAGCAGTGATTTGAGCCTCGATGCGGTGTCGCGTTTGCCGGTGTAAACGGTGTACACCAACGTCCGGTGACCTTTGCGTTTGTTCGCATTGACCATTTCAATGAGCTGTTGCTCTTTGGGCGTGGGCGTCTGCTCATCAAACAAAGCCGGAATATAAGCCAAGGTTTCTTGAGTGCGAGGGTGAGTTACCCTCTCTTCTCGAAACGCGCAATCTGGCCAGGCTAGCAGCGCGCTCATGACCACCCCTAATAGGGTTTGGTCTCCAGCGGCTAGGGCTTGACGAAGTCTCGTGGTTAAGCGTTGCTCCATGTCGGTGTAATGCATCTGCATCTCATCCTCCATGGCCACTTCAATGAAGTGCTCCTGGTAGTCTGGCAAAATGCCGTCGCCCATGTCGGCCAGTTTGACGAACACCGTGTAAGGTAAGACGTATTTAGCCACCCCCATCGGCCCAAAACCGGGCGCGCGGGTTTGACTCACTTTGACGTTCTTACCTTTCGCGGTTTTGTGGTTCACATCGTGGGTCACTTTCATGATTTCCTTGATGATGCCGTGCTCTTGCGAGAACGAGAGGGCGGCGCTGCCGAGCTTTCCTCGGTGGTAACGATAGCCATCTTCCATCATCACCGATGGCATGGTGCGCCACAGCAGATAAAAAAGGTCTTCCGCGTAGCCGCCCATCAGTGTTCCCGTCAGCAGTAAGCACTGTTTTACGCAGCCTGCGAGTACCTGCATGGCTTGGCCTTGCGCCGCCCCTGCGTTCTTATATTCGTGCGCCTCATCGATGATGAGCCAGTCAAAGAACCCCTTCGGGAAATAGCGTTTGATGAACTCACTCGCCTGGTAGTCGCCTTGACCAAACGCAAATTGCGTTTTGGCCAACTTGCGCTCAATGCGTTCAGATTGTCGGTCGTTAAACACAAACTCCCCGTCTTCATCAAGCAAGTTAACCAGCTCGTAAATGTTGTCCGTCAGCGCTTTCGCCAGCACGCGCTCACCCACGCCATCGAGCAGCTTCCCTGCGGTGCATGGCACACTTTGCAGCTCTGTTGCACATCCACCGAAAAATGCGTCGGAGCGATAAGTTCGCCCTCTTCATCTGTGGCTAATGCGCCGCAATCCGAGCAACGAACAAAGTCCAATTGAGCGGTTTGCGCCTGCAGACCGTCATGGCCTAACGTGCGTTTGAGCGTCTTAGTTTGATAAGCGCTCTCCCAGTGATACCCCATGCGCATTCGAACCCGGCCCAGTATCACGTACTCAGGTCCATCATGAGGCGCAGCTTGTCTCAGCTTGAGCAAAGAGCGCAACGTATCAGGGCCATTGAGCACCCACACTTTGGCGTTGTGAACAGTGTCGAGAATTTCTCGGCGCCATTTGTACACCAGGTGCGGCGGAGCTAACAGCAAAAAGCGCTTAGCTTTACCTTCATGGAAAGCCACCGCTGTGGTGGCGATACCCATGATGGTTTTGCCGGTCCCCATCTCGCCGTTGAGAATGCCCGCTGGGGCGCGCTCATCGAGCAGTAGGGTACTGATGGCCTGGATCGCTTCGGCTTGCGCCTCAAACGGCACCCGCTTGAGAGATTGCATCACCGCCGCACGCTTTTCACTCGCCGACTGATAACGCGCCGGGTGCGCCGCTTCGATGTTGGTTAATAGGCCGTCACCGAATTGGTCGATGAAGTCATGCAGAGACAACACATTGTCTTGAGTGGTTTCTGTCGAGTCGCTCATCCCATCGCTCCTTGCGGTACGGTTAACACGCCTTGCTGCAGCGCTTCACTGACTAAGGGCTCCATCACATCAATCTGCAAGTCCAAGTGATACGCAAAGACCCCATAGGAGGGCAGCTCGTGAATCATGGGTTGCAGTCTCGGTTGCAGGGCCGGTTGCCAATGTTCTAACAGCGGTAAATGACACAGCTGTTTGAGCGTTGGCCACAACGCGGTGTGGGAAAGTGGGGTTTGACTCATCACCGTCATACTTTGACCGCTCGGTTTCAGTAACGACGGATGGATCAGCCAGGTGTGCACCCATTCGCCCACGGTCGTGTGTTTGGGTAACCGCGTAGTACGCTTGGTGAGTGACTTCGCCTGGGCAAAGTCGAGCACCAGGTTACCTTCAGGCAATTTGACGGTCATGACGCGTAGTCCGCCTTCGCTCGTCGGTAGCGTGAGCGCGGCGAAAAAGTGTTGCATGGCGCCATCGCGTCCCCATACGGAGAGAAATTGCACTTGGTTGTCAGCGGTGGTGACCACCGCATCAAGATAAAGCCCGTTATCGAGCGAAATCAGTGAAGTCTTCATGGGTTGGTTCCTTATAAAAAAATAAGGCGCCTCCCCGTCAGGAAAAGCGCCTGACGGGCAGTGAAGTTATTGTATGACCACGATGCGACCAAAGCGCTCACCCGGGGTGAGGTCAATCGCTCGAATAAGCGGTTGAAATTGGTCTATCACAGTGGTGATGGTTTGACTCTCATCAACCGTTGTCACGGTGCGCTGCACCTTTTGAGTGCCGCCTTTGACCAGCAGTGTCTGAGCGCCATCGTTGCTGTGTACCTTGCCGGCAATTTGTCCCGCCGCGAGCGACAACGACAAATGCCAAGGTGACAGTTTTCTTAACGGCCGAGGCACTTGGTGGTGCCTCGCGAGGTTAAATTGGGTGTCAAAGGTGGGCCAAAGCCCCCCATGCGCCCCAAACGCTTGCTCAAGTTGCCCGGTGTTTGGCCGTATCATTTCAAAACGAAACGACGCGTCATTGACCGGGGCTATTTCAAACGGTCGGGTGGGGGGAGGTCCCAGAGCTTTACCTTCGCCAGCGTTTATCAATTGGGTCGCCGTTTGTGTGCGCTCCGCTTGATGCTCCGGCCCTCTCATGTCCGCTTTGCGCCCTAAGATGACCACTTGTTTAAAGCGACCCGTTGAGGCGGCAAACACCTCGACCTGTCGTAGCCGCATCGCAAGATAACGACTAAACGCAGGCGAGAGAGAGGGATAAGGCACCACCAACGCCAATACGCCGTCACGCTTTAGCGTGGGGAGCAGACGTTGAGTGAACTGCACTTCCAGTCTGGCCATGTCACGATGTTGTTTGTCCACCTGGTCGGTGACCACCGCGCCATACGGCGGGTTTAAAAACAGCAACGTTTGACTGCCTGAGCCGATTTGTGTGTCAAACGCATTGCTGCGCAGCACCGAATCGAGGCATTGACTGGCAGTGACGGCTCGCGCTTCATCCAGCTCCACCCCATAGGTGTGAAGCGCGCTCTGCTCATGGTGGTCGATGTGACTCGCCAACTGAGCCAGCGCCTTGCCTTCCCCGCAACACGGGTCGAGCAAGCGCTGAGTGCCCGCTTTGAACCGAAGCCGCTTGGCTATCTGGGTTAAGGTCGCCTCATCGGTCGGGTAATACCCGTCCTTGAGGTAGTTGTGCGCCACGCGCGGGTGCATTACGGCCATTAGCTTGCCTCCTCATCAAAGCGAAGGCGCATCCAATGCTGCGCTTTGGGCTCAAACTTCCACACGCGCTCATCATTAATGCGACGCTTGAGGTAAGCCAGTTGTTTGCCCATCACTTCTCGCCCCACTTCTGGGGTGAGCTTGACGATGTCACCAATGTGACTTGGTAATGGCCACAGTGGCCCAAACAAGCTGACTAAGTCCTCTTGACTTTCGTGAGGCGACGCCAACGCCAACGCCTGACTGGCCACGTCTCGCTGCTCGGTCAGCTGTTGCTGCGCCTTGCGCTCTTTGGCTAACGGATCTTCTTCCATTGGCTCGTCTCGTGGCAGCGCCTCTTCTTTGTAATCACTGAGCCAAATGCCGTTAAGCTCGGCGCGCGTTTCAATCACAAATCGGTTGCTGGTTTGATAGCTGCCCGGATAAATACGTTGTAATCCAAAGGTGCCTTGATAGGTGCCTTCGCTGTATTCATCTAAGACCGCGTCTCGAACGGAGAATTGACCAATGTCGGTATCGAGCATGGCGACGTTAAAGTCGCCATAACGCCCGCTAACGGTTTTGATGGTGAGTGTGCCGGGTACTTGGACCATGTTGGCCTCCTGAGTTAAACGTCAAAAGGCCTCCCACCGGAAGACCTCTCCGGTTAGGGAATAGTAAAAGTTAAAGCCAGCCGCGCTCAGCAAACGAGGTGACGGTTTCACCGACCACAAAGTGGTCGAGGATGCGCACGTCAATCAGTGCCAGTGCATCCGACAATTGCCGTGTGATGCGCCGGTCCGCCTGACTGGGCTCGCTGCATAGGCTAGGGTGGTTATGACATAAAATGACTGAGGTGGCATTCCAAAGTAGGGCGCGTTTCACGACCTCTCGGGGGTAGACGCTGGCCGAGTTAACGGTGCCATAGAATAATATCTCAAACTCAATCAACTGATGTTGGGTATTAAGAAAGAGCACGCCAAAGACTTCTCTGTCCATTCCCTGCAGTAAGCCACTGAGGGGCCGTTTTGTTTGCTCTGGGCTGTCTAAGGTGGCCCCGCGTGATAAACGGTCGATGGCGATGGCTTTTGCCATATCCAGCAGTTCATCGGGACTCACCGGCTCGGTGAGTTGGTAGTATTCGCCAGGGGCGTCTTGCAGCTCTTGCAATTTGCCTTGGCCATAGGAGGGTTGGTATCGCATACAGGTGCTCCTAATAAAAAGGAGCACCCATGAAGGGAAGCCCCCTCATGGGTAAAGGTGGTGCAAAGCACCACCGTATTGACGGTCAATGATTATGCGTCGTGCACCTCGTCCTCTTTGGTCGTGATGATTAGCATAGGTTGATCGTGTCGGTCTCGCTCAATGCTCGCAATTAAGTCGAGTGAGCGGTTGACGTACAGGTTATCGAGGCTGGGTGGTTGGCACACCGTAAAGGGCACCTGCGACTGAGCCGGTACTTGACGGGCGGCTCGCCGCGCCAGTTTCAGCAATTGAAGGGTAAGCTTCTCTTTGCTGCACTCAATGATAACGTCCGGCACATCAACCGCTTGAAAGTACGCTTGTTGACTGATGCCGGTGTACGGGAAGTAAAAGCCCGCGTCCTTGGCCGTGGATGTGATATCAATAAAGCCCGAAGGATCGAGGGCGTCATTAAGTACATAGTGACCAAATAGCGGTGGGGTAGTTTGACTCATAATCGCTCCTAATAAAAAGGAGCGCCCCCTTTAGGAGAAAGCTCCTAAAAAGGTGAGGTGATTCGGCAAGATAGCTTGAGTGTTAACGTCTTTGGCGTGCGAACTTCATGCGAAGGATCGGCGCCGCGTTGCGTTGAAGCAGTGTCCAATGCGCAGCAAAAAACGTCATGGGTGCATGACTTTTCCAAACCAGCCAAAAGACCGATAGAAAGATGCCCCAAAAAACGAAGTTATCGAGTAGGGTTGTGTAGTCCATGTGTTTCTCCTGTTGTAAAACAAGGAAACACTTGCCCAAAGGAAAGGTTTCCTATGGGTGGTGAGGGGTAGCTGATAGATTATCAGTATGCTTTCACTTCTTTAAAAAGAAGTCGCGACACGTTTCAGAGAGCCATTTAAGGGCGGTTAAACCCGTGTGCTTAATACTGGTGCGTCAGTATTCAACGTTTGAAGTATTTAGGTTAAAAGAGGGTAGGAAGCGTGTCAACCACTTTGTTTTGGTGAGGGCGGTGGTGGTCACGGCTAGAGCATTTTAATTCCAGCGTTTAAAAGAACCGAGCGGTACTCATCAT
>OLHJ01000324.1_pt1 | contig 15839 bp, 15 predicted proteins | sample 1609491 | NCBI WGS metagenome assembly OLHJ01 (sample SAMN05416861, study PRJEB24817) | seawater metagenome | isolation source: Sea water | place: Canada:Atlantic | collected 2013-11
TCGTGGGCTCGGAGATGTGTATAAGAGACAGCAACAATAAATCAGCCGCACCAGCCACATGAGATTTATCTAAGCCCTTTATTTTGGCGGCAACCTGATCAATGGCAACGTCATAGCCGAACGGTCCATCGATTGTGAAGCCTGGAAACGCTCCCGCAGCGCTTTCTTCACGCAAAATACTTCCATCAACCGTTGCAGGCAAGTTTGGTGAGATTTTTTCCCTTGCAGCAATCACTGCGGTGTTGTCAGAGGAACTTGACGTGAGTTTGGGGTGGACGTAAATTTCACAAATGCCAGCCAAAAACATCTTTAAATACTTCAAAACTTCCCCTGAAATTATCCGCTTGGCGGTGATGTATTACGTGCGATACCCACTTAGCTTCCGCCAAGTTGAAGATATCCTACATGAGCGCCCCTTTCGGGCTTTTGCAAAGCAAAACCCTACGGGCATCGGGAATTGATATTTGTCACGAAACAGTGCGGTTCTGGGTCGACAGATTTGGGAAGATATTTGCTGCAAAAATCCGGAAGAAGAGGGTGGGTCACCACTCAAACTGGCAATGGCATTTGGATGAAGTTTTCGTCAAGATCAATGGCGAACGTTTCTACTTGTGGCGTGCTGTTGATCATGAAGGTGAGGTGCTTGAATGCTTTGTCACCAAAAGGCGAAACAAGGCTGCAGCGAAGAAATTCATCATAAAAGCAATGAGGAAGCACGGATCACCAAGGATTATTACAACAGATAAGTTACCATCCTATGGCGCTGCTTTTCGTGAGATTGGCGTTGCAGACAGACAATTATGCGGTGGTCGATCAAACAACAGATGCGAGAATTCTCATTTGCCGTTCCGACGGCGAGAACGAGCAATGCAGCGCTTCAAAACGATTGCAACACTTCAAAAATTTGTTAGCTATCACAGCCAAATTTATAACCATTTCAATCATGAAAGACATCTCGAAACCAGGCATGCTTATAAACGGAAACGTACTGCTGCTCTGAATGAGTGGTTCCAAATCTGTGCTTCATAGGATTTTGCAATTACGGTCTTTTGAGACGCGTTCGAATTAGTCTGACAGCACCCTTGGGTGGCCGAAGTTGCCAGCTCTTCATACAAACCGGATTCATCGATGTGACTCCCCGTCTTCTCAAACAGCGATTCAGAGATGGCGAGCCTTTGGCGTGTCGGACGCACACCGTGTGAAAACAAATTGCTCGCCATTTTGCCTTTGCAGAATATTAGTTCACTGCCTCCTCAACGCGCTGCATAGAGGTACGCCGCGTGATGATCTGACGTCTGATGAACGCTGCGATAAACAATGCGGTCATAATGAGAATTATCGTTGGCGCAGGGGCACTGTCGAGAAAGAAGCTGGCATAAGTTCCCAGTAGCATCGACGCCATACATACTATGACAGACACCCATAGCATCGTGGAAAACTTGCGCACGACCAAAAACGCAATGGCACCCGGTGCGATCAGCAAACCGATTGCAAGGATTAGGCCCGCTGCCGACAGCGTGGCCACTATGGTCAGCGAAAGTGCTGCCAGCATTCCATAATGCAACCAGTTGACCCAAAGCCCCGACGCACGCGCTTGCGCCGGATCAAAGCTGTGTAGCAGCCAATCTTTCCATTTTAGCGCGAGTATCAACCCAACGCCAAGCGATATGATCCCTGCTGTCCACAACTCGTGAGGCTCAACACCCAGCATGTTGCCGAAGAGAATGTGATCAAGGTGCACGTTGGTCTCAACAGATACATAAAGCACGATGCCCACGCCAAACATTCCAGAAAATACGACCCCCATCACAGTATCCTGTTTCACACGGCTGTTGGTGGACAAATAGCCAGTCGCCAACGCGCAGGTCATACCTGCCGCGAACGCCCCGATGATCAAGGGGATACCGATGATATAGGCCAGAACGATCCCCGGCAGGACTGCGTGGCTGACCGCGTCGCCCATCAGAGCCCAGCCTTTCATCACCAAAAAGCACGACAGCAATGCGGTTGGAACCGATACAATCATAGAGATCAGGAACGCGTTCTGCATGAACGGGAACTGGAACGGCAGCATCAGGTTTTCGATATTCATTATTTGAACTCCGCTGCTAGATCGTCCGGACTGCGTTCTAGCGCTTGTTTAGCTTTACGTTTGGCAGCCAGCAGTCCGTATTTTGGCGCAAATACAAAAGCGACAAGAAAGATTAGGGTTTGCAAGGTTACGATGATGCCACCAGTCGCGCCATCCAGGAAATAACTAATGTAGGCGCCAAGAAAGCTGGTGATTGACCCGATTGCGACGGATACGATGATCAGACAGGGAAACCTGTCGCAGAGCAGATAGGCGGTCGCACCCGGTGTGACGACCAAGGCGATCACAAGAAATGCACCGACAGTTTGCATGGCGGCGACAACGCATCCAGACAGCAGGATGAAGAAGATCGCTTTCAACAGACCGGGACGCAATCCGATAGTTCGTGCGTGGTTTTCATCGAAAAACGTTATCATCAGGTCTTTCCATTTTGCCAGTAGGACGGCTAGAGATACAAAACCAATGATCGCCAATTGCAGCGTGTCTTCGGGTGTGATCGCTAGGATATTGCCCATCGTAATGGTCTGGATCGACACAGACATCGGATTGATCGACACGATGAACAGGCCCAGCCCAAAGAAGGACGTAAAAATCAAGCCGATGATCACATCGACCTTCAGGCCCGACCGTTCAGACAGGAACAACATCGCGCCAGCGGCCAGCCCACCCGCGATGAACGCGCCCAAGGCAAACGGCAGACCAAGGATGTATGCTCCCGCCACCCCTGGCACGACCGAATGGGACAATGCGTCACCGATCAAAGACCAGCCTTTCAGCATCAAGTAACACGACAGAAACGCACAAACGCCGCCGACAAGGGCTGACACCCACATGGCGTTAACCATGTAGTTGTAGCCGAACGGTTCAAGCAGGTATTCCATTATTTACCCCGCTTCGTGCGCTGGGTCTTGTCACCATATTGCACAAGCGGGCGTTCATCATCGGTAAAGATCGTTACCGATCGCGCATCTTCATCATCGTGCAACGCTTCGCCACCCAGCGTGAAATGCCGCAATACGCCACCAAAAGCTTCTTCGAGGTTTTCACGGGTGAATGTGGTTTCGGTTGGTCCGTGGGCCAGTACGGTCCCTTTGACCAGCACTGTGCGATCACAAAATTCCGGCACCGAACCAAGATTGTGGGTTGAGACTAACATCACGCGGCCCTCGTCGCGCAACTCGCGCAGTAGGCCGATGATTTGTTCTTCCGTTTTAACGTCTACGCCGGTGAATGGCTCGTCCAGGAGGATAACTTGACCGTCTTGCGCCAACGACCGTGCAAGAAACACGCGTTTGCGTTGGCCACCAGACAGCTCACCAATTTGGCGGGTTCGGAAATCTTGCATGTTGACGCGGCGTAGAGCCTCATCGACCGCATCATGGTCGGCTTTCTTGGAGCGTCTCAGGAAGCCCATATGGCCATAGCGACCCATCATGACGACGTCTTCAACCAGAACGGGGAACGACCAATCGACTTCCTCGGATTGAGGCACGTAGGCGACAAGGTTCTTGGCCAACGCCTCTTTCACATCCAGCCCAAGGATCTTGATGGTGCCTTTCGCCGCAGGCACGAAGCCCATGATTGCCTTGAAGAGTGTCGATTTACCTGAACCGTTTACACCCACCAACGCGGTTACGGTGCCGCGCGGCACTTCAAAACTGGCATTCCAAAGGGCGGTATTACCATTGCGATAAGTTACCGTTACATCCTGTGCCGAAATGCCGACACTGGTTTTGGTATTTTGATGGTCGGCTAAAGTCTCTTCGTCACTCATGTCGTTTCCTTTGGCGGGTACTGCCGTTGTAGTTTAACGCAGGTGACCTGCGGCAGAAACGCCACAGGTTAATTACAGGCGCCTTTAGTTCGTTGTAGACGTCAGACCATCGGCCACTGTGCGGGATGTCACACGCAACAGATCAAGGTAAGTTGGAACTTCGCCATCCGGTTCGCTGAGGCTGTCGACATAAAGTACGCCGCCATAGGCCGCACCGGTTTCGCGCGCCACCTGTTCGGCAGGGGCCGTGTTGACCGTACTTTCACAGAAGACTACCGGAATGTCATTATCCCGAACGCCGTCAATAACAGCGCGCACCTGCTGCGGCGTGCCGACCTGGTCTGCGTTCATTGGCCATAGATACAATTCCTTCAAGCCAAAATCACGAGCGAGGTAGCTGAATGCACCTTCGCATGTCACCAGCCAGCGGCGATCTGCGGGAATTTCCGCAATAGCATCGCGCAGTGGTTCGATGGTTGCGCGAAGCTCTTCTTTATAGGCCTCGGCATTGGCCGTGTAAGTGTCCGCATTGTTTGGGTCCTGCGTGACAAAGGCCTCGACGATGTTGTCGATGTAGATCAGCGCGTTATCCAAACCCATCCAAGCATGTGGATTGGGCTTACCCTCATAGCTGCCCGAGGAAATCGAAATGGGATCGATACCGTCAGTTAACGTTACGGACGGCACATCTTCCATGTTGGTGAGGAACTGTTCAAACCAGAGTTCTAAATTCATGCCATTCCATAAGATTAGGTCGGCATCATACGCACGCACGATATCTTGCGGCGTCGGCTCGTAGCCGTGAATTTCTGCGCCTGGTTTGGTGATGGATACCACGTCAGCCGCGTCACCCGCTACATTCGCAGCCATATCGGCAAGCACCGTAAAGGTCGTGACAACTTTCATGCGATCCTCTGCAAAAGCACCAGTTGCAGAGATCGCTGTGATAGCCGCGATAGCTGTCGTTTTAAGGAACCGAGATAGCATATAATTCTCCTTTGAGTGAAACTTAGTCTGTGTAAATGAAAATCAGTCGCAACTGTCAAGTGCTTTTGAGAACTATTTGCAATTAAACCCCTGACAGACTATTAAGTTTGTAGAACATGTAGGAATACAAGATGATCGCCCAGCCTGACGAGATTGATGGTATGCTGCGCGACGCGGGCCTACGCGTTACGCAGCAACGTCGAACCATTATCGCGGCCCTGGTCCAAAGCCATGATCATCCAAGTGCTGAAGGCGTGTACGCACGTGCTAAATTGGTGGATAACAGTGTGTCTTTTGCGACTGTCTATCGTGCGCTGGCTACGCTGGCAGATGCCGGTATCGTTCAACGCCTTGCGGTCGACGATGGTCCTGCTCGATTTGAGATGACACCAGAAACCGAGCATGATCATTTGGTCGATGTTGACAGTGGTGAAGTGCTGGAACTGGCATCTAAAGAGTTGGTTGCCCTTAGATCACGTTTGGCAACCGAGCTTGGTTACGAAATTCTCAGCCAGCATTCGGTTCTTAGGGTGCGTAAGTTCAAAAAACCTTGAGCCGCACGGAATTTTGCACTTTCGTGAATGTTCAAAATCAACAAATGCTGCCTTTTGACCAATAGCTAGTGGGACGCTTTTTAAATTATAGCATGCGATAGCCAGCTTTCGCTGCTCACGCACAGGATATTCGTGTTGAAGGTCCGCTTCTTCTTTAATTGAACTGAAGCTTCGCACCCGCAGCGAAGGTCCGCTTCTCTAATTGGGTGTTTAGGTCAAGCTTTTTTCCTCTGTTTAATTGGGTTATTGTCGCTCATCCGGGTCACGCTTCTCTTCGCAGTCTGTTTTGATGCTCAGATGGCATCGCTGCAAGCATATGTCGGATAGGTTGTGGAGAGCACTGCTTCCCGACGCGCTTCAAGTTGCGCAGCAGACATTTTCGTCTTCATCCACAGACCTCGTCCGGATTGGACAACCCCGTTAGGTTTGGTGTTTGGCGATTCAGATCATGCCTTTCCTCCCACCTGTTCCTGACGGAATTCTGTGCCATCGATCCACATACGGTGGAGCAAGACGGCTAATTTTCGGGCAACTGCAACAACTGCGCGGCGACGTCCTTTGGTGCGCATCAATCGCATACCCCAAGATTTGATCTGTGATCCAGCCATCGTTCGCATTAGAAGCGCATTGGCCGCGGCATATAATGTTGCACGTACGTCTCGATCTCCTGCTTTTGATATACGGCCAGGGTTGTCGTGTTCGCCTGACTGATATCTTCGTGGCGTAAGCCCAAAATGTGCAGCAACTGTACGCGAACGTTTAAATCGTGTTGGATCATCAACTGCTGCCTTGAATGTGAGGGCAGTAATCGGGCCAACCCCTGGAACGGTCATAAATAGCATGCAAACCTTGTCGTGTGACGCCGCCCGTTTAACCCGCCGATCAAGCTCCAGATAATGCTGATAAAGGACCACCCTAGCGTCGAGCAAGGGTACCAAAGCATGTGCCAAAATGTCATCTATCTCTATCATAGGCCGCACAACGTCATCAAAACTGCCGTGTTTCACTGTTTGCGGCAAACGAATGCCAAAAATCTTCAGTAACCCGCGAACCTCGTTCGCTAAATCCATCGTTTTCTTCAGCAAAGCCTTGCGTGTGCTCAGCAGCGCACGATGGCCATGCGCTACGCGACTTTTCATATGGACAGGACTGAACCAGCCGGTGCGCAGTATTTGAGCAATGCCTCGCGCATCTGTTCTATCTGTCTTATTCCTCATTGCTGACAAGGCGGCATTCACTTGTCGAGCCTCCATGCAAACGACATCGAATCCTTTGGATTGCAACCCAAAGTAAAGATGTTGGCTCATGGCACCGGCCTCAAAACCAACGCGTTCTATCTCATTTGGAAAGCCTTCTAAGCACTCCGCAATATCTTCCACTTCACATGGGAGTTCGCGTTCGAAAATCAACTTGCCATTTGTATCAACGATGCAAAGCGCGCATGAGCGCAACGATACATCTAATCCAGCATAATACTTCATCATTCATCTCCTTTGTTCACAGATATCCTGTGACCTTATCAGAAGCTTGATCTCAAATCAGAGGCAGCCCAATTACGCATGCTTTCCGCCCGTATTGTCGGATGCAGAGGCTAGCACGAAAGTCGTGTAAGTCCGGCGGTTTCAGCTGATCTTCGCAACACATGCTTGGAAACGCTCGGCTGGTGTTTCGTATTCGAGCGCCTTACGAGGTCGTTCGTTGAGCTGCCTGGCGACGGCACTCAGCTTTGATTGGCTATGTATGGACAAATTGGTACCCTTTGGGAAGTATTGACGTAGCAATCGGTTAGTATTTTCATTGGTACCGCGTTGCCAAGGGCTGTGTGCACTCTCACACATCTAAAGATGTGCTGTCGTGTAACCGATCACAAAAAAGACATCGATATCCGTTGCCAATGTAAAGTTTCTATGGCCTGACATCTCTGTTCCCGTTGCACGGCAGACGAATGCGGGCATTCGTTGAGAGTGGCGATCCCATGTCAGCGAGCGGTACAGTTCTTTTGGCAGTTTGTGTACTTGCATGATTAGTGCCTGAACATCACTGTAGCAGTCTTTATTACCCACCTTTGCCAGCATCACAAAACGAGAATGCCGCTCCACCAAAGTAGCGATGAAGCTGTTGCCAGAACCTGCGATCAATTCCCCCTCCTGTCAGCTGTCAGGTGATGCTGGCATCACCGAGAGGCCTGTGCCCTGGCACGGCCCGATCCTCTGCTTTTGCAGGCCGTTCCCTGATTGATATTGTATCTTTAATTTGTCCTAGGCCACTACGTTTTAACGTAGCATGACGCGACCTGCGGATGGACCTAGCACAACAAGCTCGTTTCACTATGGCCCAGTTTGCGTTTTCGAATTTCCCATCCATCTCGATGGCCCAATCGATATAGGTGATCTCAACACTGGGTACCCGTTCCACAGTAGTTTTATCCACTTTAACTTCTTCGCCCGTTGCCCGGTCGACCTAAGAATACATACGCATGGGAGTTGTTCCTTTGAAATCCAAAAAATACGAACGGAGTTAGGGTGCAATTATTGGCGTTTCGTCTGGGGTTAGCAAAGTTCGCCATCGACCAACGCCGCCATTCGCAATCAATCTCATTGGCTGCTCACGGCCCAAACCTGCCTATCAGGTAAGTGTGCTTTGTGCAACGCTGCTTCCACAAAGCCGCCATTCGTTACTATGTATAATCTCAAATTAATAACGCCTGTTGTGTGAAATTAAATTGCTGGTTGTAGCTATTTACAGGCATTGTCAGATTAAACCTAAGGGGCGGCACAATCATGCTCAAGAGGTTTAACTTGCCCCTGTCTTTAATCCGATATAACTACGTCGTACCTCGGGGGGCCTAACAAGGCTGAGATGCGTAATGCGGACCCGTAGAACCTGAACCGGTTAAGACCGGCGGAGGGAAGGTTTAGCATTCACGCTATCCCCCAATCCGCCCGTTGCATTTGGAGGATACGATGCTAAAAACCACTTATCTACCAGCTGTTGCGGGACTTGCCCTTTGTGCCACAGGTGCATCGGCCGAGACCCCAGTGCTGCAAGTTATGACATACGACAGTTTTGTTACAGAATGGGGCCCAGGCCCTGCGATTGAGACTGCTTTTGAAGCAGAATGTGCCTGCGATCTGCAGTTTGTGGGTGCTGGCGACGGTGCTGCACTGCTTGCACGTTTACAGTTGGAAGGGCCACAAACTGATGCGGATGTTGTCTTGGGTTTGGATACAAACCTGATAGCAGCAGCGCGAAAAACAGGGCTTTTTGCCCCACACGGCGTGGATGCAGAACTCAGCTTACCCGTTGCATGGGCTGATGCTGAATTTCTACCCTTCGATTGGGGTTATTTTGCCTTTGTTGGCAATAAGGGTGCTGCTGCACCAACATCATTGCGGGCCTTAGCTGATAGCGATATCAAAATCGTTATCCAAGATCCGCGCTCATCCACCCCTGGTTTGGGGTTACTGATGTGGGTCAAGGCGGCCTATGATGATCAAGCGGCTGGCCTTTGGGCTGATCTGGCTGACAACATTGTCACCGTCACTCCGGGCTGGTCCGAGGCATACGGCATGTTCCTTGAAGGTGAAGCTGATGCAGTTCTGTCCTACACGACATCCCCAGCTTATCATTTGATTGCCGAAGAAGACGATAGTAAGACAGCATGGGGCTTCGACGAAGGTCACTACATGCAGGTTGAAGTTGCAGGTAAAGTTGCAGGCACAGATCAGTCCGAACTGGCAGACAAATTCATGGCTTTTATGCTCTCTGATGCGTTCCAAGGGGTGATCCCGACGACAAATTGGATGTATCCTTCGGTAACACCTGACAGTGGCTTGCCTGCGGGTTTTGAAACGCTTCATACACCTGCAACGGCTCTGCTGTTGTCGCCTACAGATGCAGCTAATATGCGTGACGTAGCGCTGGACGAATGGCGCACAGCCCTATCCAAGTAATCTCTCGTTGGCCCAGTGCTGCTGCGGCAGCACTGGTGCTAATGTTGTCTCTCGGGACGCTGGGTGCAGTTGCGTGGCGTGCTGAATGGGGCAGCGGTTTAGCCTCATCTGATTGGGCGGCCATTCGATTTACCATCCTTCAAGCATTCCTCTCTGCTGTTATCAGCGTTATTTTGGCGATCCCTGTTGCGCGCGCACTTGCGCGTCGTCGGTTTGTCGGGCGGCAGGTGTTGATCACACTGCTAGGGGCACCTTTCTTATTGCCAGTAATTGTTGCAGTCTTAGGCCTGCTGGCTGTGTTTGGTCGAGGGGGTATTTTTAATGACGGCCTGGCAATACTTGGCTTTGAACCTATTTCAATCTTTGGAATACATGGTGTTATTTTAGCACATGTTTTCTTTAACTTACCGCTTGCTATCCGTTTTATACTGCAAGGTTGGCTCAGCATTCCAGCCGAGCGGTTTCGGTTGGCTGCTACACTGAACGTACCTATTGGACGATTGCTGGAATGGCCGATGTTGCGTGCTGTGGTGCCGAGCACGTTCCTTGTTGTCTTCCTAATTTGCCTAACGAGCTTTGCTGTAGCACTCACAATGGGTGGCGGCCCACGTGCAACAACGGTGGAGTTGGCAATCTATCAGGCACTACGATTTGATTTTGATCTCGGTCGTGCGGCTTTGTTGGCCTGCATCCAATTTGCGCTTTGCATTGGCGCTGCCCTTCTGGCTTGGCGCGCCACAGGAAATGACCCTATGGGCTCTGGCTTGGATCGTATCGTCCAACGCTGGGATCTGGGGAGGTCAACCGTTGATTATGGGATGATCGGGATCGCAGCATTGTTCTTGCTGGTGCCATTGGGGATGGTGGTGATTAATGGCCTTCCTGGAATGTTCGATTTGCCAGAAACAATTTGGATGGCTGCATTGCGGTCGGTCTTAGTGGCTTTGGGATCTGCATCGCTGTGTATCATTATGTCGTTGGCGCTAGCCCTACGCGGTGGCGCCTTAGTTGCAGTGATTGGCGTGTTACCGTTGGCGGCATCGGGCCTTGTGGTCGGCACGGGTGCATTCCTACTGGTGTTCCCGTTCGTCCGTCCGTCAGATGTAGCACTGATCATTACGATGTTGGTGAACGCAACACTGGCCTTGCCATTCGCACTACGATCAATTGCCCCAGCTGTTGCACAGGTATCGGCCGATTATGGTCGCTTGGCCACATCTCTTGATATGCGCGGGTGGACTTGGGTGCGCTTAATTGTGCTATCGCGTATCCGCCGCCCGCTGGGCTTCGCCGCAGGTATAGCGGGTGCGTTGTCCATGGGTGATTTGGGTGTTATCGTATTGTTTGCGGGACAAGCAGAAGAAACACTACCGCTGGCAATGTACCGACTAATGGGTTCATACCAGATGGATGCCGCGGCCAGTGCAGCATTGGTTCTCTTAACTATCAGCCTGCTGCTGTTCTGGATTTGTGATCAAGGAGGTCGGACCGATGCTGACATGTAAAGGTTTGGAATTGCGACAGGGATCGTTTTCGATGACGGCGGATGTGACGTTCGATAGCGGTCAGATTATCGCATTGATTGGCCCTTCGGGGGCGGGAAAGTCCACACTACTCGCTGCCATCGCAGGCTTCCTGAAACCTGTAGCGGGCCAAATCTTATGGGGCACTCAGGATTTAACGGATTTACCACCAGGTGCACGTCCAATGAGTATGTTGTTCCAGGATAACAACCTGTTTCCGCATTTGACAGCTGCGCAGAATGTTGGGCTAGGTTTGCGACCTGATCTGCGCCTATCGAAAGATGAGCAGAAAACGGTGGAGGCCGCGTTGACGGACGTGGGATTAGAAGGTTTAGGTCTACGTAAGCCAAGCGCATTATCTGGCGGACAACAAAGTCGTGTTGCTCTGGCACGTGTATTGATCGCAGGCCACCCTTTGGTCTTGCTGGACGAACCTTTTTCCACGCTTGGCCCCGCGCTAAAAGATGAGATGCTGGTTTTGGTAAAAGACAAACTTATCGCGACAGATAAGACTGTGCTCATGGTGACCCATGATCCTGCGGATGCCAGACGGATTGCGGATCAGGCTGCACTTGTTGCTGATGGTTTTGTGGCAGCACCGGTCAAAACAGATGTTCTTTTGGACAATCCCCCATCAGCCTTGGCCGCCTATCTGGGCACTGTCAGAATAAGCTGATTTGCTATGGCGAACAGCAGTTTTGCGTTAATTTCTAGTAATAAGTGGTTGGTTATTTGCCAAGGATTATAACAAGCAGTCTAAATTTGTAATTATATTCGGGAAATTAAGACCCCAACGCCATTTAATCTAACAATGTCTTTAGTTGGACACGCCGTTTATAGTTAAGACACGGGAAGCCAAATCTGGTGCTACTTCTGCCATTGTTTTGAATTCAACATCACCATAAACAAGGTGCTCATAAATATCGTCGCTCAACACCCAAACATTTGGAAAGTCGCGCAACACTTCTGCAAGTGCTTCTAAGTCGGATCGAGAATATACAGCGCCAGTAGGGTTCGATGGAGAGTTTAACATCAACCACTTTGTTTTATCGTTTAATGCCTTTCGCAATGCGTCTGGAGACATGATAAACCCATCTTCGACGTGCTGTCCGTCGTCATATAAAGTGGAACACGTCAGCTTGTAATTCAACGGAGGTCTTGGTTCGTAATTATATTTTAATTATGCTGCTTTGTGAAAACTGAGCTTCTAGAATTTACATGTCCGCTAGCTCAGGCTAATCATGCACTAACATTCACCTTGTAGCACTCTCTGGGGGCTGATGATATTCACGCTCAGCGAAAAGGCTTCTACAACGGACAACAAAGGTATACATGCGCATGGTGGATTATGTTTCGGCTAATGGAATAAAGATGGCCTACCGTTTTGACGGTCCCAAAGACGCCCCGGTACTGGTTCTCTCAAATAGCCTGATGTCGACACATCGGATGTGGGACCCACAAATGGCGGCGTTTTCTGCGGACTACCGGGTTCTGCGCTATGATACGCGTGGCCATGGGGCAACGGAGGTCACCAAAGGTGAATACTCCATCGACATGCTTGCGCGGGACGCAGAGGCATTGATCGAAGCGCTCGGTGTGGGACCTGTTCACTTTCTTGGCCTCTCGATGGGCGGGATGATTGCGCAACGTCTTGCTGTAAATTGTCCTGACCTGGTTAGCTCTCTTATGCTGTGTGATACAGCGTCCGAAATGCCGACAGTGGACATGTGGAATGATCGCATTGCCATGGCAGAAAATAAGGGAACCGAAGGGTTATTAGCAGGTACTATCAAACGTTGGTTTACGTCGGGGTTTATCACGCGTTCGCCTGCCGCTGTGGGTTTTGTGGAAGGCATGATACGGGATACCGGTGGACCGGGTTACATAGGGTGTGCCTGTGCCGTACGTGACATGAGCCAGACTGATATTCTGAAAGAGATTGACCAACCTACGCTAGTTCTGGTTGGTGCGGACGACCCAGCTTGTACACCTACGCAGGCGTTGGTTCTGCACAAAAATATCAACGGCTCACGCCATATAGTATTGGATGATGCGGCTCATCTATCGAATATTGAAAAACCATTAGAATTTAACGCCGCAGTACTGAACTTCATGAATGAGGTTGCCTTGAAGTAGGCACGAGGAGCTGTCAGATCAATTAAACTAATCAGCATGAGGACTGTAAGGTTGTCCACGAAATGATGATGATGGGCACCCGCAATTCAACGGGAAAGTAGAACCCTTGCCCATCTAGCGGCCTGTGAGAGTCTCTTTCGTGCTTGATCGCGAATATCTGTTTTGAGCCCAAATTGACATTCAGTTTTTTCAAAATCAAGCACTTACGGGCCCATAGCCACCATTTGCTCGCTTCCGAGATTTTGCCCTGAGGCTTTGAAAGCGGACGGTGGTGTAAGACGCCGTATTTCACGCGGGTGGAAGGTCAACTACCCCATGCAAATTGCCATCAATGATAATAGTTGTATTGGCAAACAAATTTCTAACTACAAACTGCTCTCCCATTCATGGTGAAATAGAAACTTTCCGACCTTGCTGAATTTAACAAGCAAAACCGCCCTCATAGTTAATGTTTGAACCCGTACTAATACCCAACATATGCCGCATAAACACCAAACAGTCCGACAATTACCAAACTGAGCGCCCAGATAAGGTCCAAATTAAACCAAGTCTTGGAGAGGAATTTTAGGCCTAACCAAAGATAAATAAGAATTGCAATCAAGCCACCGGCAAACGTCATCGCCAAAGTGTGTATTGCCGCAACAGCAAAGGCAGTAACAATGTTTCCGCTCATCAATGTCTGTGCCGCTTGATGACCGGTATCACCGGTATCTATAGAACATATGCCCAAGAAAATAGGCACCAGCATCAAACCCGCCCCATGTGCCATAGCCGCAAGAAAAGACCATAATGCAAGGCGCGACGGGTGCACGCGCGCCAAAAACTTCGGGTGCTTGCGGTTTATCAACAAATAGATACCCATGGCAATCACCAAAAGCCCCGCACCGATACGAATATCGCGCGCCCACTCAACCAAAAACAGCATTAACGAGAAGGGTAAAAGGATCACGGTCATTGCCAGAAAATGACCGAATGCCAGGGCAACAAGCGCCTTTGCCATGGCAGTATGTTTGCGTTCCATTAACGCGGCAGAAACCGCAAGTGGCCACCCCATGCCCGGATTGATACCGTGGTAGAGACCAGAAAAAATGACGGCCCACCAAAGAGCCGTCATCGATATAATGTCTTCGGTCACTTAGACGGAAGGATAGCAGAAGCTGTCGGTTGAGCAGTCGCCACCTTCCAGACGGATCTGGTGTGCACGCAGCCCTTTGGGGAAATCGACGTAGAAATCCTTATCCAACGTCAGCCCGCCGTTCTCGCCTACATTAGCCATCACCATCTGACCGCCTTCGTCATTGGGATAAAACTGATCGTCCCATGTGGAATAAAGCGAGTTGGTCCAATAGACCCGCTTGCCATCACGACTGATTTCAACCATTTGCGGCCCGAAAGCAAAGTCTTTGCCATTGGGATGTTTGTGATGCGCCACAATACCACCCAGTTCAACCTTGCCAGCCAGTTTAGGGTTCATCGGGTCAGAAACATCATATTGGTGCATTTCACCAAGGCCCCAACAAGCTACATAAAGATATTTGTCATCAAGGCTAAGATCAATATCCGTGACCAACGGTGGGACAGCAGAAAAACCTTTCAAAAGATCGGGCAGATCATCGGGGTCGGCAGGCACTGGATCAATCGTAATCGTTTTCTTAGCCTGCCACTTGCCATCATCATCGCGCCACCAAGTAAAGATTGCACCTTGTAAATTGGTTGTGTCCACTACGACACCACAAAAACCGTAAGATTTTGTCGGATCATGCGCAGGTCGGATTTCCAGCGCCATTTGGTGGTTTTCACCCAGATCAATGGTCTGGACATTCTTGCGTGCACGCAAATCCCAGAAATGGATTGAATGGCCGTATTTATTGCTTAGCAAATCTTCAGCGACGATACCATTCTCGAACTGTGGCGGCAGGCCCCATTCGGAACTGACCATGTAATCTTGTGGCAAGTTCCACCAAAAATCATAGTGCTTGTCTTGCGGTCCGCGATCCATCTCATACTGGCCGATGATCTCAAAGGTTTCGCAATCCATGATAAAAATGCCCGGGGGTCCGTCGGTACCATCTTTACCACCGCCGCCAAGGGTTGAGACATAGATGCCTTCAGGGCCGCAATGAATTGTGTGCGGTCGTGAATAACCAGTTTTCGCAAACAGTTCTTCAGGTTCAATGGTTTTATGTATTTTCGCCTTTAGCGGATCTTTCACGTCGATAATATAAATGCGCGACGATCGAATACCGGGGACGATCAGGTAGCGACGTTCCAGAAATGCGTGACCACTTAGTGGTGATAGAGATGAAGAACAGGCGTTCCAGCCAAAATGGTGAAACTCATCGCCTATGTTTGGCACAATTACCTGATGGACGATCTGACCGTAAGTATCCGATTTTGGATTAAGATCAATCACAGCGATCCCGTCGGATTGCGTGCCATCGGGGCTGAGCATGACAGTAAAGCCAAAGTTTTCCACTGGCGCTTGCATCGCAAGTTTGGCTGTGGCGTGAAAAGTCGGATCAGGTCTAAGATTCATGTTTTTCTCCCTAAGAAATTGATGCTTTATATTGTGTTAGTAGATTACCTCTTGGCTTAGTATTCTTGTTTGTTCACTTTTGGAGGATAGTGCAGAATTGGCATTTGGTCTACCGTGCCTTTCTGATAAAAATCATGAGAATTTGAACAACGTCTGCATCTAATCTGGAACGGCTCACGCCGATGTATTGCTGCGCTTTGGAGAATGTCTGCTTTGTGAAAATCGGCTTAAACATTAGTACCCACAGCGAACTTCCGCTTCCCGCCCTTAGTTACCATTTAAAC
>OLHJ01000326.1_pt1 | contig 15816 bp, 4 predicted proteins | sample 1609491 | NCBI WGS metagenome assembly OLHJ01 (sample SAMN05416861, study PRJEB24817) | seawater metagenome | isolation source: Sea water | place: Canada:Atlantic | collected 2013-11
TCTACACAGAGTAGATCGTCGGCAGCGTCAGATGTGTATAAGAGACAGTTTATACGGTTTACAATGGGCAAGAAAAAGGAAACTATCAAGAAAGAAACACTAGCTAAAGCGTGGCATTTAATGACTCAAGCTCGAGCAATGTCAACTCTTTATGAAGATAAGAGAGAGGTTACAGGAAAGTATGTCCATGCTACCTCAATGGGCCACGAAGCCGTTCAACTTGCACTAGGATTACAACTAAATCCGCAGGATTATGTATCACCGTACTATAGAGATGATTCTATTTTACTAGGAGTAGGCATGAAACCTTATGATTTAATGCTTCAACTATTAGGCAAAAAAGACGATCCATTTTCAGGTGGTAGACTATACTACTCACATCCCTCATTAAAGGATGATGATAAACCCAAAATGCCCTATCAATCTTCTGCTACAGGAATGCAAGCTATTCCAGCTACCGGTTTAGCAATGGGGGTTCAGTACCGAGAAAAAGAAAATATTGGGTACACTCCAAAAGATGACCGTTCTGTTGTTGTTTGTTCTATTGGTGATGCTGCAATGACTGAAGGTGAAATTTCGGAGGCATTACATATGGCTGCTTTAAAGCAGTTACCTATTCTATATTTTGTTCAAGATAACGAATGGGATATTTCTGCGCATAGCTCCGAAATAAGACTACAAAACTCTGCAGAATATGCAAAAGGGTTTAAGGGTATCGAAATTGTGGAAGTAGATGGTGCAAACTTTTTTGAATCGTATTCGGCTCTAGAAAATATTCTAACCACAATCCGCAAGGAAAGAAGACCATTTTTGATTCGTGCAAGCGTACCTCTTTTGGGGCATCATACTTCTGGGGTTCGTAAAGAAACCTATAGAGATGATTTAGATGAGGCCATGACATTGGACCCATATCCTAGGTATAGAGGTCAATTATTGGAAAACGGTTTTACAGAAAAAGAATTAAATCAAATAGAATCCGATTCCAAAGCATTAGTCTTAGCTGACTTTGAAAGAGCTCAATTGGCAGCCGACCCAACTCCTGAGGATTTATTTACATACGATTACGCTCCTACTCCAATTACGGAAGAAAAGGGTGTGCGTGCTCCTGAAGGAAAAGATAAAACTGTAATGGTTGACAGCGCTTTGTTTGCCATTAGAGAAATTATGGCAAAACATCCTGAGGCATTACTTTACGGTCAAGATGTTGGCGGAAGACTAGGTGGAGTATTTAGAGAAGCCGCTACTTTAGCACAATCTTTTGGTAACCATAGAGTATTTAATACACCTATTCAAGAAGCTTTCATTATTGGAAGTACGGTAGGGATGTCTATTGCAGGTTGTAAACCAATTGTAGAAGTACAATTTGCAGATTACATCTGGCCAGCCTTGAATCAATTATTTACCGAATTAAGTAGATCATACTATTTATCAAATGGTAAATGGGCCATTTCATCTGTGATCCGTGTTCCTTCTGGAGCATATGGAAGTGGTGGGCCTTTCCACTCTTCTTCATTAGAGAGTATTGTTACCAATATTAAAGGTGTAAAAGTGGTTTACCCTTCAAATGGTGCTGACATGAAAGGTTTAATGAAGGCAGCCTATTATGATCCTAATCCAGTTGTGGTATTTGAGCACAAAGGATTGTATTGGAGTAAGGTAAAAGGCACAGAAAGAGCCATGACCATTGAACCGGATGAAGACTACGTGGTTCCTATTGGAAAAGGTAGAATTACCTTAGAAGCCGAAGAAGATCAAATTGAATCAGGAAATTCAATGGTGGTAGTTACCTATGGAATGGGGGTACACTGGGCGCATAACGCAGCTAAAAAACTAAAAGGGCAAATAGAAATTATTGACTTACGCTCATTAGCACCAATTGATAAGGAATTAATTTACGAAAGAGTAAAACAACATAACAAATGTCTAATCATCACAGAAGAACCAGACGGGCAATCATTTGCTAGAGGGTTAGCCGGATTAGTACAAGATGTTTGCTTTGAACATTTAGATGCTCCGGTAAAAGTGTTAGCTGCGGCTGATGTGCCTGCAATTCCACTAAATTCTGTACTGGAAGAAGCAATGTTACCTAATGCAGATAAGGCATATGATGCGATGAAAGCTTTAATTGATTACTAAAAACAACTATCATCAAATAGAAAAGGAGCTTAACAGCTCCTTTTTTTATGTCATTTTCTGAAAACGAAACGTATTAAAAACAAGGCATAAAAAAAGCCCTCAACTTTCGTTGAAGGCTTGTAGTGGCGGGGACAGGACTCGAACCTGCGACCTTTGGGTTATGAGCCCAACGAGCTACCGACTGCTCCACCCCGCGATATATCTTTGAATTAAGTATATGTTTCGCTTTCGGAGTGCAAATATATAACTATTTTTCGTTTCTTTGCAAACTAATTTAAAGAAATGCACAAAGCAGGATATATTAATATGATCGGTAGTCCAAACGTTGGGAAATCAACGTTAGCTAACCAACTGGTTGGCGATAAGTTATCGATTATTACGTCAAAAGCACAGACCACTAGACATCGAATTCTAGGAATGGTAAATGAAGAAGATTATCAAATGATCTTTTCAGATTTACCTGGAATTGTGGACCCAGCGTATCGTTTACACAAGAATATGATGAATTTCATCTATCAATCGTTAAGTGATGCGGATATTTTTCTTGTTGTGGTAGAAGCTGGAGAGAAAGAATTTAAGGATGCTACCATAAAGGATAAGATTAATGGTCTAGATATTCCTATTGTCGTTGCTTTAAATAAAATCGATACCATTGATCAGGAAGAACTGGACAAGAAGGTGGATTACTGGAAAGAACAATTCCCTAAAGCGCAAGTCATTCCTACCTCTGCTTTACATAGTTTTAATATCGAAAGTTTAAAAGATCTTCTTTTAGAACTTTTACCGGAGTCGCCACCTTATTATCCAAAGGATCAATTTACAGATAAAAGCGAACGATTTATTGTTTCGGAAAAAATTCGAGAGCAGATTTTAGTGGTATATAAAAAAGAGGTACCCTACTCTACTGAAGTTGTCGTTACTGACTTTTTACGCGAAGAAACAATCATTAGAATCCGTGCTGAAATTTACGTAGAACGAGAGTCTCAAAAAGGAATTTTAATTGGAAAAGGTGGATCTAAACTAAAGTTGATAGGAACCAACGCCCGATTAGAATTGGAAGAATTTTTCCAAACAAAAATTTTCTTAGAAGTTGTAGTGAAAGTAGATAAAAACTGGAGAGACAACGCTCAGAAATTAAAAAAATACGGTTACGAAAACTAACCACAACACTGACACACAATGGCAATTGTAGCAATTATTGGAAGACCAAACGTAGGTAAATCTACCTTATTTAACAGACTTGTAGGCTCGAGAGATGCCATTGTTAATGAGTTTAGTGGAGTAACAAGAGACCGTCACTACGGAAAAACAGAATGGAACGGTAGAGACTTTTCTATTATCGATACAGGGGGTTATGTAACCGGATCTGACGATGTTTTTGAAAAGGAAATTAGAAACCAAGTAAGTCATGCACTAGACGAGGCTGACATGATCATTTTTGTGGTGGATGTTGCAGATGGGTTAACCGACTTAGACAAGGAGGTAGCATCTATTGTACGTCCTTACCAAAAGAACATCATTTTAGCTTGTAACAAGGCTGATAATTCTGATCGGGTAATGATGTCCCATGAGTTCTATCAACTAGGAATGGGTGATGTATATCCTATTTCAGCAATTAATGGTTCGGGAACAGGGGAACTATTGGATGAATTAGTCAACAGATTTCCTGAAGAAGAAGAAAAAGAGGAAAGTGAGTTTCCAAAGGTGGCGGTTGTAGGACGTCCAAATGCGGGTAAATCATCCTTTATTAATCAGCTTACCGGACAAGACAGAAACATTGTAACAGATATTGCAGGGACCACTCGTGACTCTATCAATACGCACTTCAATGCGTATGGTTTTGAGTTTGACTTTGTAGATACTGCAGGTTTAAGAAAAAGAACGAAAGTTCACGAAGATTTGGAGTTTTACTCTACCCTTCGAACCATTAAATCTATTGAAGAATCAGATGTCTGTATTTTGATGATTGATGCAACGGTAGGCTTTAATGTACAGGACGTCTCTATTTTTAGTTTGATTCAACGAAACAAAAAAGGAGTTGTTGTTTTGGTTAACAAATGGGATTTAGTAGAAAATAAAACGACTCATACCATTAAGGAATTTGAAAATCAGATTAAGGAAAGAATTGCTCCTTTTGTGGATGTACCCATCATTTTTGTTTCTGTAAAGGATAAGCAAAGGTTAATAAAAGCTTTAGACATGACTCTGAAGGTTTACGAAAACAAAACTCAGAAAATAAAGACTTCAGAATTGAATGAGTTTTTCTTACCTATTATTGAAAAGTATCCTCCACCAGCATTGAAAGGAAAGTTTATAAAAATCAAGTACGTAACCATGTTACCGAAACCATTTCCAACCTTTGCATTTTTTGCCAACTTACCCCAGTACATAAAAGACCCTTACAAAAGGTTCTTAGAAAACAAATTGAGAGAACACTATAATTTCAGTGGTATTCCAATTGTAATTTCATTAAAAAAGAAATAAAACAAAAAACTGGCTGAAAAACATCAGCCAGTTTTTTTATGCTCAATTTAAACACAAAAAAAGCCGATACTTTCGTATCGGCTTTTTTACTATAGTGTTTTACTATTTGATAACAAATTGACGGGTAACAACCTCGCCTTGTGCTTCAAACTGTACAAAGTAAGTTCCGGTAGCTAACCTTGAAACATCATATGTTTCATTAAACTCAGCACCAGCACCTTGTAATGTTTCCTTCATCACCACTTTTCCAGTAATATCTAACACCTTCACCTCCACATCTCCAAGAGAAGCGAAATTTGATACTGAAATATTAATGATGTCTGTAGTTGGATTTGGATACATGGAAATAGTGCTAAATGAAATTCCTCCATCAACACTTAAGTTGAATATAACAATAACCGTATCTGAACCTTCACAACCACTCGCATTAGTAACTACTACGGTATAAATGGTATCTGTTTGATTAGAATCAATCGTAATTGTCTGAGTACTTGAACCATCTGACCACGTGTATGATGCAAATCCAGGACCAGCATCCAATAGGTACGTAGTACCTTGTAATAGTTCATCATAGAACATCGTATCTGCTCCTAAATCAACTAATACTTCCGTATTTACATTCACATTAATTGTATCTGTTGCAGGACAACCATTTATCGTATTCACAATTACCGAATAATCTGTACCTCCCACAATAGAACCATCAGTTGAAGTTGATTGCGTGGTTGCACTATTACTCCATAAGTACGAAGCAAAACCGGAGTCAGCAGTCAATACAATAGACTCACCGTAGCATAATACAGTATCGGTACCCAAAGTAACCGTAGGCTTTTCAACACCTACCACAACGGTATCAAACATTTTGAAACCGCCTGGTCCAGAAACAATTACATTAATTGTATCCACTCCCTCTGGCGTTACTGCAGCATCAATGTAGTACAATGGCGTAATGGAACTATCACTCCATAAATATCCTGAATAACTTCCAGGATCTAATGTCATAGTATCATTTGTACATAAAATGGTATCATTTCCTAATGTAGCTCCATTAAAAATTGCGAAATCATCAAACCCGAATCCTTCATCCTGAATTGAACCGTCAGAACCAAAAGCAATTCTAAATTTCACATCAGATAATCCAGCTAAATCCATTGCAGAAATGGTAGCAGTTAACCATCCGTTTGAACCACCGGTATTCCCAGAACCATTTCTACCGCACCAACCTGAAGTATTTCCAAGTCCGTTTAGTGTATTATCTCGATACCAGTTTTCACCTTCACCTACTTCACCAAGGATTTCCCATACGGTTCCTCCGTCAGTTGAGTATTGAAGCTGACCACCATCCCATGACCATTCTGACTCATACCAAACACTCATTTGAACATAAGGATCATTAAGTGAAGTAAAGTCAAAACAAGGACTGTAAACATAAGCCAACTCATTTGGCCCATAGTTTCCTGTTAATCCTCCAGTAACAAAGGCATTTGTATCAGAGGCTGCACCAGAAATAGATGGTTTACTTGGGTTTCCAAAGGCCCATGACCCATTTGAACCATTAGGTCCATTATCAATTTCCCAACCTTGTTCGCCTGTAGCGAAAGTCTCAAGGTAAGGGTAAGAATCGACAAAGAACGTTTTTGAAATAGTTCCCTCAACCGTATCATTTGATAAATCAAAGTCTCCAGTCAAAATAGAATAGGCTTCAAAATCTACTGTACCTGCTGTAGCAAAATTTGCCATCGTAGTAAATGTATACTCCATTGTGTCACTTGCTGCAATTGTAGCCGAAACCACTTCCGGAGTAATGGCAACACCATCCATAGAATAAACCATAGAGAAACCAGTCTGAGCTGCAGAACCATTATTAACAATAGTAGCTTTTATACTATCTGAACCTAGTCCACAATTTGAACTTACAGAAGCAACATCAATAACCATTAAGTCATTTGCTGGCGTATCTTCTACGATCATTTCATCCACCACATTTCTTCTACCCCAGTTATTAATACCCTGGAAAGCGATTTGATAGTTTGCAGACGGATTTGGCAACTGTAACGTCACTTGAGTCCAAGCGGTTACTTCATTCGAATCACTCCAAATTTCAACCCATGGATCTGTTGCACTGATTCTGTATAAAACTCTCAGGTAATTTTGGCCAATAAAAGACTCCTGCGCATATGCAAAATGCATTCTTGGCAATGCTAAACCTGTTAAATCAAATGTAGGAGAAACCGCATTCGTTGTAGGAGTATTTGTACCATTCTGGCTTACAAAAACCAAGTTATATGCCCCAACAAATGGTGCGGTAATTGAACCACCTAATGCGCCTTGAGCAACACCCCATGCTCCATTTCCGGTAACGAAATTATTTCTCCAACAACTTAGTGTAGGTGAATTTAAATCGAAATTTTCTGTAAACGGATAAGAAGTAATAATAGCACATGGTGTTTGGAAAGAGAATGGTCCTGCCCAACTTGAAGTATCACCAGGTCCACAAATAGATCTTACATAATACTCATAATCCGAATCAGCATTTAACCCTGTTAATGCATGAGGATTTGTGGTAGTCGTAAACCTAGTTCCTGTACCTGATCCTAGTACAAATCCAGTACTATCATCATATTCAATTTCCCAGTTTGTTGCAGAGCCGTTTTCATTCCAACCTAGATCTACAGATGTAGGATTTAAATTGGTGATATTTAATGAATCTGGAGCTGGACAACTTACACAACCTCTAACTTCTACTAAATCGATTGCTCTGTCTCCGTAAAAACTAGTACTTAAATGAGAGTTTGTAAAAGCAATATAAATCTGTTGACCAACATAGGCGCTAATATCAACGCCAATATGAGCCCAAGGATCTGTTGCTGCCGTTTGATATTCACCGTTATGCGTAAACACGGAGGTAAACGGACCAGTAGCACTGTTACCAACTCCTACATCTAGATTACCCATGGTTTGGCCGTAGGCATGCATGTAGAAAGATAACTCTGCACTCGTAGTAACATTAGATAAATCAATCATTGGAGTAACCATTGTTGCCACAGCAGTAGCACCTGCACCTGAAGCCTCAAATTCAGCAAAAGTGGTTCCACTTGCAGGACCTGAAGGGCCTGTATTAAATGAATTACCCCCTGGTGCTGCAGTTGGGAAATCCCAATCACCAGGAGAAGTACTAATATCTCCAGTCCAACCGGTATTCGCCTCCATATCATCCGAGAATATTATTCCAGGTCCACCAGTAGAACATGAAATATTGCCTGGTTGAGTAAACGTTGTTGCAAAAGCAAAAGGACCCGCCCAAGCCGATGTATCTCCAGATCCACAAATTGACCTTACATAATATTCATAATTGGTTGAAGATGAAAGTCCGGATAAGGCATGTGGATTTGTAGTCGTACTTATTAATGTTCCTGATCCAGGCCCTCCTCCAAGAGTTGAACTATAAGAAACTTCCCAAGTAGTTGCTGATCCCATTTCAGCCCATGATAAATCTACGCTTGTACTATTTAAATTCGCTATTGACAAAGAGTCAGGAGCTGGACAACTTACACAGCCTCTAACTTCCACCAAATCAATGGCTCGATCTCCATAAAAGCTTGTACTTAAATGATAGTTAGTAAATGCAATGTAGATTTGCTGCCCTACATAAGATGTAAGATCCACACCAATGTGTGCCCAAGGGTCATTAGCAGCAGTTTGGTATTCACCATTATGAGTAAACAAGGTTGTAAAAGGTCCCGCTGCAGATGTACCTACACCTACTTCAAGATTACCCATGGTTTGCCCATAGGCATGCATGTAGAATGATAATTCAGCGCTATTAGTTACTACCGATAAGTCAATCATTGGAGAAACCATTGTTGCAACTGCACTCGCTCCAGCACCGGAAGCTTCAAACTCTGCGAAAGTTGTTCCACTTGCAGGACCTGAAGGACCTGTATTTCCTGAGTTTCCTCCTGGAGAAGCTGTAGGAAAATCCCAATCACCTGCAGAGGTACTAATATCACCAGTCCAGCCTGAGTTTGATTCCATGTCGTCAGAGAATACTAACCCTAAACCACCGGTAGAACAAGTAATATTTCCAGGCGCATTAAATGCCGTAGCAAAATTAATAGGTCCAATCCATACAGATGAATCACCTGTACCACAGATTGAACGCACATATGTATCATACGAAGTTGAAGGTGTTAAACCAGAAATACTGTAAGGATTAACCGAAGTAGTATCTATAGTTCCAGTACCCATAACAAAACCAACGGTATCATATTGAACTTCCCATAAAGTTGCGGATCCATTTTCTGTCCAAGAAAAATCAGCGCTGGTTCCCGTAATATTATTCATTACCAATAAGGATGGCGCTGGACAAGTTGGAGGGATACGAATAATAAAATTATCAAAATGGAAATCATAATCTTCAATATCATTTACGGTCCCATCCGATCCATGAATTGCGAACTGAACATTACTTCCAGTTGATGAAATAGGATAGGTAAATGTTGTTAAAGAATTGGATAAAGAATTTGCAGCGGTATAACTTGCAATTGTATCCCAGATCACACCATCCTCTGTATATAATACTTTTACCGTATCATCAGAACCCATAGCATCAGGAGTAGTATTTAACCAATTGGTAACAGCCACATCAATAGCAATTTCATAACCACCCGCTGATAAATCGAAATAAGGTGACAACACCCATTCATTCCAACCTGTAGTATATAAATTTAATGCAACACTAGTATTGCCAAATACGGTACTTGCTCTCCAGTTACCAAATCCAATATTGGTTGGCCCTGTTGCCTGAGTACCATCTGCAGCTTCATCCCAACAATTCGGAACAAAAGAGGTGAAATCTTCCGCATAATACGGAATATTTACCGCACAAGGAGTTACAAAACTATTTGGTCCGGCCCAAGCCGAGGTGTCACCGGGGCCACATATAGCTCTGACATAAAACTGATATGTAGAACTATAATTCAATCCTGTTAAGGCAAGTGAATCAAAACTAGTTGTATCCATGGTTCCAGAACCTTGTGAGAAACCGGCAGCGCCATATTCATACTCCCACAAGACAGCAGACCCAACTTCGGCCCAGTATAACTCAGCTGAATTTCCAACTACATTGGCTGTTAAATTAACAGGTTCCGGACACAAAGGGGTTGTTGTGAATGCAAAGGGACCAACCCACAAAGAAGAATCTCCTGCTCCACATACAGAGCGCACATAATATTCATAGTTGGTAGTAACAGTCAAACCTGTAATCGTTTCAGGATTATTGATTGTTGGCAATAAATTTCCTGTACCAGGAGTAAAACCTGCCACATCCCATTCAATCTCCCAGTTTGTTGCCGAACCTTGTTCTGTCCATGAAACCAATGCAGATTGACCAACAGGGGCCGCGGCTAAACTAGAAGGATCTGGACAAGAAGGAATTTCCATAACCGTAATATCATCTAAAAGAAAATCTTGGTAAAAATCTGTGGTAGCACCACCTGATTCTGCTCTAAAACGGAATCTTACCAAATTGTTTCCATAAACGTGAGTGTTTACATTATATCCAAATTTCGTCCAACCACCAAGGTTTTGATGAATAGAATCAACTAATGACCAAGAAGAACCATCCCAGGCTTCGACCATTAAATCATTCATTTCGTTATTGTTGGTATTATTGGTATAAAAGAAAAATTCTAAGTATGGGGTAGTAAGAGCGGAAACGTCATAATCTCCTGTTTCAAGTGAAACACCTACATCCGTTCCAGAAAAATCCATCCAAATAAATTCACCCCCATTCCCTGTATGGTCTTGCGCACCTGAAGCTCCATAACCAGGAGTACCTCCAAAACGCCATGGTCCACCTTGAACAGAATAGTTACTCCAGCAAAAAGGAATCGAAGGATTATCAAAAGATTCTGTATTTGGCGCAGTAGTAGGCAAACAAGGCGTAGTAAATGAAGCCGGCCCAACTAGGTAAGATGAATCAGAGGCACTACAAACTGCACGAACATAAAATTCATAATCTGTAGATGCACTTAAATTTGACACATTTATAGGGTTCGTAGCATTAGGTACAATTGTTCCAGTTCCTGGAAGAAAACCTAAAGGACCATATTCTATTGTCCAATTGGTAGAAGCACCATTTTCAACCCAATTAAAATCAGCCGAGGTGGCCGTCACGTTAGAAGCCGTCAACATGCTTGGTGCTGGACAAGTTTGATCCAAAATAGCAATATCATAGGACGAAATACATTGAGGATTAGCCCAAGTAGATACTACAATATAATAAGTAGTACCACCGGCTAGGGTCAAATTAGAAATTACTCTATCATTACTAGAAGGATCTGCTAGAGCACCCAAACAGGTACCTGATGCAGTGGTGTCATCCGTTACAAATAAGCCCGAAAAATTATCCGAAATATTTGAAATTGACACTTCAATATTACTCATATTGGATGCTGGTGTGAAAGAATAGATTTTTTCATCACCACTCATAAAGTTACCAATACAAGAAATATTTAATGTAGTATAGTTATTCCCAAATCCACAGGTACTTTCTCCATTTACAATAAATGGTAGTGAAGTGACCGTATCTGAATTTGAAAAAGTTGAACCCGCTTGCGAAAAGGCAAGATGTCCAATGGAAAGAAGACCAATCAAGGCCAGAAAAAGTTTGTTTTTTTTCATACGATGGAATTATTAATAGAATTATATTTTAGCATAGTGGCAGCAGAACAATTCCTACTGCTTTTCAATTACTTGAAAATAGTAAACCCGTAATAACTCTCTAATTTGTCCCATTCGCCTAACAGTCTTGAAAAATCAGTCCCAATAACCATTCAAAACGTCAGACTATTTGCCTTAAAGAAGCAAATGTTTTCACTCTTTACTCAATAGCAAAAAGCGAAAGTGAAAATAGATATTCTTTTTTAATAATCCAAAGCAAAAAAAAGAGCCGCTACTTTCGTAACGGCTCTCCTTTATAGTAAATGATTTTTTGCTACTATTTGATTACAAATTGACGGGTTACCACCTCGCCTTGTGCTTCAAACTGTATAAAATATGTTCCTGTTGCCAAAGAAGTTACATCGTAAGTTTCATTAAACACAGAACCTGCACCTTGAAGAGTTTCTTTCATTACTACTTTACCAGTAATATCCAAAACCTTCACTTCTACGTCTCCAAGAGATGCAAAGTTAGATACAGAGATGTTAATCACATCTGTAGTTGGATTTGGATACATGGTAATAGTACTTACTGTTAATCCACCATCAACACTTAAGTTGAAAACAACATTAACAGTGTCTGTACCTTCACATCCACTCGCATTGGTCACCACTACAGTATACATTGTAGTTGTTTGATTCGAATCAACCAACAATGTTTGATTAGTAGAACCATCTGACCATAAGTAAGACGCAAAACCTGGACCTGCATTCAACAGGTAAGTAGTACCTTGTAACAGCTCGTCATAGAACATTGTATCTGCTCCTAAATCAACTAATACTTCCGTATTTACTGTTACATTGATAGTATCCGCAGCCGGACATCCAAGAGGTGTTAAACCAACCACACTGTAATCTACTGCACCGGAAACATTTCCAATTGTAGTAGTAGTTTGACCGTTAGTCATATCACTCCAGTTATAGGTAGCAAAACCTGCTCCTGCATCCAAAGTAACGCTTTCACCGAAACAAACAACAGTATCGGCACCAAGAGCAATCTCTGGTTTTTCAACCGTTACCACCACTGTGTCATACATTTTGAATCCGTTTGGTCCTGCCACAATAACACCAATAGTATCGATTCCTTCGCTCATTACAGCCGCATCTAAATACTGAACTGGAATAATTGTTGAATCGCTCCATAAGTAACCTGAATAACTACCCGGATTCAATGTTAATGTATCATTTGTACATAACACGGTATCCGAACCTAAAGTAGCCGCTTCGTAAACTGCGAAATCATCGAATGCAAAACCTTCAGATTCAGACCAAGTATTTGATCTAAAGCGAACTCTAAACTTCACGTCAGACATTCCTGCCAATGAATCAGCAGCAATAGTTGAAACTTGCCATCCGTTAGAACCAGGAATAGACCAAGTAGAACCTCCTCCAGTCCATTGAGGACCGAAAGTCCAATCGTTGAAGTTATACCAGTTAGTTCCTGCATCAATATCACCTAGGTTCCCCCAAGTCATACCACCATCAGTAGAAACCTCTAGGTTTGCACCGTCACCGGTGTAAGCCTTGAAATTAGTACTCATTTGTACGTAAGGTCTAACTAATGCAGAGAAATCAAAACAAGGAGAGTACACAAATGCATCTTCGCTTGAATTATAATTTCCAGCCAAATTAGTTGCAAAAGCATTGGTATCTGAAGCAGCACCATCAATAGCTGCCGTTGAAGGAGTACCAAAAGCCCATGATCCATTTTGACCATTGTCAATGATCCAACCACCTTCACCAGCTGCGAAATCCTCTTCATATGGGAAAACACTAACTAATAAAGTTTTACCAACTTGACTCATTACGGTATCATTTGATAATGCACTATCACCAACTAAAGCAGTGTATGCAGTAATATCAACTAACCCTGGAGTAGCGAAGTTTGCTAACGTGTTGAATGTATACGTAACCGTATCACCCGAATTGATCGTTGCGGTGTAAGTTTCCGTAGTTGTATTGATTCCTAATTCGTAAGTAATCGGGAAACCAGATTGAGAAGCCGTACCTTCATTAGTGAAAGTTACTTTAACACTATCCGTTCCTAATCCACAGATATCACCCGCAGTTTCCACACTTAAAACCGCTAGGTTTTCAGAGAATGTATCAACGATTTCGATATCATCTAATGCAAAGTCAGATTGGAATCCTCCACGAACACCTCTAAATCTTACTTGAACAGAAGTACCTGAAAGAGTTGGTAATGTAATGTCCTTAGCTAACCAAGGATCCGTTCCTGCGGTTTGTTGTTCTCCAACAATAGAGTCAACAATTACCCAACCGGTACCATCATTAATTTCGGCATATAAAGTACCCATTGTTGCTCCATACATGTGGTACATGTATTTAAGCTTAGGTAATGCCATAGTACTCACATCAATCATTGGCGAATATAAAGACGCTGATCCTGTATTAGTTGGAGAAGACTCAAAGTAAAAATACTTATTTCCACTATGCGCAGCACTTGGTCCTGTATTAGCCCATGTAGGAGCTCCAGTTTGAGAAACATTCCAGTTACTAATGTAACCTGTCCCACCATCTTGACTCCAACAGTTGTCTATTTCACCACTTGCATTTGCAGCATGACCTTCTACATCATCTAAAAATGGAGATGCAAAAACAGAACAAATAGTACTTGCGCTTAATGGCAATGACCATAGAGAAGAGTCTCCAGGCGCACATACCGCACGTACATAGAATTCATAATCAGAATCTGGATTTAAACCAGTTACTGCATATGGATTTGCAGATGTAGTTGCCGTAGTTCCAGTACCTAGAGTAAATCCTGGAGCTCCGTATTCTACTACAAAAGAAGTAGCAGTTCCTGGGTTTGTCCAAGCTAAATCAACAGATACATCCATGATGTTACTCACAGTTAAACCAACAGGCTCCACACAAGTAGGGGCTTCATTCACAACGATATCATCTAAAGAAATATCACCGGTAAAACTTGAACCTCTAACACCTCTAAAACGAATTTGGATATCACCAGTATAACCTGGTAAATAGATGTTTTTCAATTTCCATGGATCTGTTGCAGATGTATGTTGCTGACCCACAATTGAATCCACATCATTCACCCACGCACCGTTGTTAAATACATCCACATAAAGAGCACCCATAGTTGCTCCATACATATGGAAATAAAACTGAATTCTAGGAAGCGTTAATGAAGTTACATCAATCAATGGACTGTATAACTCAGCAATAGAACCCTGACCACCTTGAGAAGCCTCTACATAGAAATAATTAGAACCACTATATGCACCAGAAGGGCCAGTACTACCAGAAGGTGTTGAACCACTACCATCCACATTCCATCTGAAAGAAGATGTTGTACCTGTAGGGTTTGAAGACCAACAGTTAGCTATAGAACTATTTGTAGTTGTACTATGACTTTCAACATCATCCAAATATGGTGTTGCTGCAGAAAGACAATGCGTAGTAAAGGAAACAGGACCAATAGCCACTGAAGAATCATTCGCACCACATACGGCACGTACGTATACATCATAATCAGTAGCAGCAGATAAACCTGTAATAGTTTCTGGATTATTACTTGTTAACAAAGTAGTTCCAGTACCTAAAGCAAATCCTGGTGCTCCATATTCTAATTCCCATTGTGTAGCTGTACCTGACTCTACCCAACTTGCCGTAGCAGTTGTAGAAGTAAATGTCACTCCTAAGTTAGCAGGACGCATACAAGAAGGTCTGGTTTCCCAAACTACATCGTCAATGTAAACATTGTCAAATGTATTTGCATGGTTTGCTCTAATAGCCACGTAACCATCCGTACCTGAATACGCACCAAAACTTACAAAATACTCTTGGTATGTACTCGTAGTTGAAACAGTAGCTCTTGAAGTAAAGGTAGTTGGATCATTAGGATCACTCATTGTTCCTACTTCAATTGAATTACCATCAAAATCCTTAGCAAAGAATCTCAATCTATGAGTAGCTGTACCCACGGTAGATAATTCAGGAGAGATTAAATACATTTCCGCATTAACGTCATTAGAATTATACATTCTTACATGAACTGTACCTGAATTTGGCGTACTCCAGTTGTAAGTTTGAACATAAGCCCATTGATCAGCAGTTACCACGTATCCATTCCAACATTGAGGAAGATCTGGGGTATTAACCGCATCAAAATTTTCTACAAAATCAGCAATTGGAGCACAACCTGTAACAAAATCAGCACAAGTAGATAATGAAGAATCACCCACTGCACAAACAGCTTTTACACAGAAAGTATAAGAAGTTTGCGCGGTTAAACCTGTTACTGTTAACGGATTTGTTGAAGTAATAACCGAAGTTCCAGTACCTGGAATAAATCCAGTAGGACCATACTCCACTTCCCAAGAAGTTGCTGAATTCATTTCCGTCCATCCAAAATCAAGAGATGTTGCAGAAACGTTAGAAGCTGTCTCTTATACACATCTCCGAGCCCACGAGACTCCTGAGCATCTCG
>OLHJ01000329.1_pt1 | contig 15749 bp, 9 predicted proteins | sample 1609491 | NCBI WGS metagenome assembly OLHJ01 (sample SAMN05416861, study PRJEB24817) | seawater metagenome | isolation source: Sea water | place: Canada:Atlantic | collected 2013-11
TCCCGCAACCAGTTTCAACTCTTTTTATTAAGAGTTTTAAAAGCCTAGTTTTTAACGAAACTAGGCTTTTTTTATGCCTGTTCGCTTGTGGCAACCACACAAAAGACGTTGGTTCACCTTTCATAACTCAAGGGCTCCCGCAACCAGTTTCAACTCTTTTTATTAAGAGTTTTAAAAGCCTAGTTTTTAATGAAACAAGGCTTTTTTTTGCATGTCCATTTGTGGCAACCACACAAAAGCCGTTGCTTCATTCTTCATAACTCAAGGGCTCCCACAACCAGGATTTAAGGGGCCTAGTTTTTCACGAAATTAGGCTTTCTTTATACCTGTTCATTTATAACAATCATCCAAAAACCGTTAGCTCAGCTTTCATAACGCAACGCTCCACCCCTCTGGTGATACAGCTTTAACTCCATTAAATAAGCCGTCATTACTCATTCTGAGTTATTGCAAATAATCCAGCTCCTTCTTGTCAATCCGCACTTTTGACCCAGATCAGTAATCATCCAAATTAAGCATTTATTAGTAGCCAGATGAAGTTAAATGGCAATACTTCTCATTATCAAAAAAGAAGCAGTGCTGAGACATTTTCAGTTCAGCCTGTACTAACCAGTGACTAAGGCAAGCCAATGAAAAAGACACTCATTTATTCAGTAATACTCAGCTTTATGCTTATCCCCTTCGCTCTACAAGCTCAAGAACTGTCTTTAAAGCAGCTGCAAACGAGGCTTTCAAAACTAGAATCCATCATTAATCACACTCAGCCCAGCCACCCTTTAAACAACCTGAAGGTATCTGGGGTTTTGGAAGTCGAAACAACACATACAGAAGGGTTTAATGATTCTCAGGAAGATACCAGCGATACCCGTCTCGCCACTTTTGAGCTAGCCATGGCCACCCCAGTCAATCAATACACCGAAGCCACCGTGACCTTTTTATACGAAGAGCAGGACACACCATTTGAAGTGGACACGGCCAGCATCAGCATTTCAGACAATTCAAATCTCAACTTAACATTTGGCCAAGTGTATTTACCGTTTGGTGCATTTGAGACCCATCAAGTTAACGATACATTGGCGCTAGAGATTGCCGAAATTCGCAATAGCGCCCTAATAGCGGGATACGGGCGTAACGGCTTCAGCGCACAGGGGTATGTATTTGCAACCCAAGAAAACAAGCTAAACCAAGGCGGCTTTAGAGTGGGCTTTCGCAATAATCATATAAATGTATACACAGACTTTATTAACAACGCTTTAAACAGCGATGCCTTCCAGACTTTAGCAGAAGAAGACCCGCAGTTTTCCAATTTAACCGATACTCCCGCTATCAGCGTTCATTTAGGTGCTCAAATATCAGACCTGCTAATACAGTGTGAGCACCTAGCGCTAGACTCCATTGGTGGTCTAAACATCACCAGCAGCCAGCTAGAAGCCAGTTATCATTTAGACAATTTTTCCCTCGCCTTGTCTTTACAGCAAACCAAAGATGCACAAGCACTTAACCTCCCTTTGCAACGTGTCTCTTACACCACGACGATGAATATTCTGCACAACACCCAGCTAGCCATTGAGCTTTGGAGAGATGAAAATAAAGACCACCATTTAAGCAATAACTTTATTATTCAAGCAGCGGTAACTTTTTAAACTAAGCAAAATCAATTATAAAACAATCAAATAAGAAGAATTCTCATTTGATGAGTGATATCATTTACACGCAAGATCAGCAGATTCAAAAGGCCAAGCATGTTTTTCATCAAGACTCACCACATCACTTTACAGCGCGCCATTCAAATGGCCAGCGCCTACTCCCTAGTGCTAATGACGGTATCCAGCTTCTCTCAAGCTGCCCCTTCTTTCACCACCAAGGTAATCGATAACACCTTTATTACTTCAGCTAATATGTTGGCCTACACAGAGTTTGAATTATCTGGCGAGCCTCTCGCCGAGGCACTGGGCTTAGACTTAGATATTTTAGACCCTTTTGAGAAAGATCAACCCACCTTATTTGATTACGTCACCGGCATAGAAAGCTACGAATATTCCGAAGAAGCCATGTACGCCCTGAACTACCAATCTCAACTAGGCCCACACCTAGTGAATGGCCCACAAAATACCCAACGTGGCGGTACACTTAAAAGTCTTGAAAAGCGCATGGCAAGCCTTGCCAAGTCGGTGGCCTACCCCGTTACCGATATTGCTAAAAACATTTACCCAATATCCATTCCTTACCGCAGCGCATCTCCTGAGTTCAACCAGCCCGTTAACACAAAAATTATGGGCCAAGAAGAGATTGAAATATTTAATAACGCAGGTGAATTAGAAAATATCGTCGCGCAAATACCTGCTTTCCAACACGACTACAAAACCCTGGCATGGGATAAAAAGAAACAAGAACGCATCATTGAACCTGCGGCCATAGGGGGCATTCTTTTAAAAGAAGTCATGTGGTCGCAAGACTTCTTAGGGGGCATGCACGTTATAAGCAACGATGAAGAAGTAGAAGCCTCTTCTAGCACCATGGATAAAGATGGCAAGCATGCGCTGGGAGTATCGGCAAGCGATGGCATGAACGGCGTCATTCTTACCGAACTATCCTTAGATAAAATGCTTTACCTACAAGAGCAATTAGCCTTTGATGGCCACACATTAGGCGCCAACATTAACCCTCAATATAATGCTAAAAAAAATCCCATTTGGTTTCCTCATGCTATTGAAGTAAACGAGGCCACTAAAAACAACCGAAATGCCATTGGCAAACTGACTGTGAAGGACGCATCTTCCACGTTGCGTGACACTTGGATGTTGCTATGGCCACTAAGCGAATACTTTGCTTATTCCGACCAACGCAGCGCTAACACAAACCAAAACCCAGCCTTCAGCGCCACTTTCGACGGCCAGCCATTTGCTAGCGCCCCCACTGCCAATACCGACAACAACCCTAAAAATAATATTGCGCTAAATGATGGTTTTTCTTTAGCCAGTAATCTATCCAACATGATGTTTAAAAATATTGATGCACTTCATTTCAATAATAAGCACCAAACATTTGTCGACATTTTTAATGGCAAGCAAGGTAACCATGTCACCACCTATGATGTCGCCTACACCATTGTCGCCTTAAGCATTTACCAACGAGCACAAGATGCCCTACCTGTTGGTTATGCCTCTGGGGATAGTGGCAACCTTCATTTAAATACCCCACAGGGCAAGCGCGCCCTTGAACTCATTAATTTTCAAGCACAATTTATCATTAATAATTTACTGGCAAAAAATGGCTTAGTCAGTGACGGGGTAACATTGAACGGCAAACAAGATTCAGGGCAATCATTAGATGCTCAGTTCTCAGCGATTCGTGGCTTAAGCGCCGCTTTTGTGGCCACTAAAAATGAAGCCTTTCGCGCAGCCGCGCGCCAGCTTTACATCAATATAGATAAGCAATTATTCAATAAAAACTTGGGCACTTGGGCCATTAACCATAAAGGGGTATACACACCTTGGACTGCTGCTGCCATTGCCTCAGCCATGCGCGAAATCATGTTGCACCTAAAAAATAACGAAGCTGAAAATAATCCAACACTTGAATTGGCTTCTTTAGTGGAGCGCTACGGAAGTTGGTTTCGCGCCGTGATTAATGGCCCATCCATCACCCAGGGCATGCAGCTATCTGAAGCCTTAAGTGATACAGGTGAGCTAATGATTAACGGCAAGAGCGGTGATAGCGATCAAGATAACGTGACTAACGTTACCCAAGCTGGCGGCCAATATGGTCAAGCCAATGTACTGGCCGCAAAAGTAATCATCAGCCAATAAGGCAAATATCACAGGGTTCGCGATTAACATCACGGACCCTGTTAAGAATTGACAAGAGTCATGACCAAACTATTTAATTCTGCCACAATCATTCAAATGAAAATTACACGCAGTCTCATTTACCCATTCCAGGCATTTAGTTAAATGGACGCTCAAGCCAGTTTAATGACCAGCAACCCACCACAAACAGGGTTTAAAAACCTAGCCATTTGGTGGCAGCGTCAAGCTTATAGAAATAAAGCGGCGGAATGGTCTTTGTACTTTATGTTTGTCACAGGCTTCCTGCTATGGAATCAGTTCACCCTGCCGTGGGGAATAGAGCGAATACTGCTCATCACCCATGTCATCAGCAGCCTAGTATTGTTCCCAGCTGCAGTTTTACCTTTTTGGTTAAGTCACCGCCGGCTGCTTAAACATTCAAAAAAGAAGCTGTTAGTCATCACAGGTCACCTCCTAGACTTACTTTTACTTATTTGCGCCTTATCTGGGGTGCTTTTATTTTTGGTGGGAAATCGCGGTGATGATCTGGGTCATTTAACTTATTTAGCTCATTTAATCAGCGCCCTTTTAATTACCCCTATTCTCATACGCCATGCTGCAGGCTGGTCGGTTTTAAAGCCTATTTGGTCTTTATTCCAGAATAGAAAAAGCCACTAGTTATTACCTCGTTCTTCAAGAGCCTACATGCAGTCAATTAATCAACTATTTCATAAGCTACCTTCATTTAAAGCGCTATTGTGCCTACTGCTGACAGCACTTAGCACAGCCAGCCATGGCGCCACCAGCAGCTCATCCATGGTCTATGGCAAGCTTAGTGACCATATTTATACCGCCAACCTTGATGGCGGCAGTGTGACTTGGGCGAATATCAAAAACCCTGCAGAAAAAAAAGAACGCGCCATTGGTAAAGATATTCGTCGTATTGCCCTTAACGAAGATGAAACGCAATTATTAGCCTCTGATTATTTAAGCGGGGATTTAATTTGGTTAGATGCCCTCACACTTAAAGAGCAACACAGACTTACGGTAAATGGTCGCCCTTTTGGAATTATTTTTGATGCTAAAAATAACATGTACTGGGCCACATTATTTGAATCAAGTGAGATTTTAGCCCTATCTCAAGACGGTGAAATACTGCATCAATTTAAATCGTTAGAAACTCCCCGAGGCTTAGCCTTAACCGATGATGGACGCTTATTAGTGAGCCATGCCATGACCGGGCAGATATCTATTTGGAATACCAACACACCTACTCCACAACAAATCAACACCATCACGTTACAAACTCAACAACATAAAGACGAATTTGTATCCCAAGGTGAGCCTCGACTATTAGATGACATTGCCATCTCTCCTGATGGCACCCAAGCTTGGCTACCTCATGTCTTGTGGAATTTCGACCATCCTTTTCAATTTCAATCTACCATTTTTCCCGCTGTTTCAATTTTATCTTTAACACCTGGCGAAGAGCGCGAAGAAGTAGAGCTTCGTAAACAGCTTTTTAAACAGATTAATATTATTGATAACAATAACCGCAGCCGCATTGTCTCTAACCCTCACGATGCTGAATTTTCAAAAGACGGTAAAAAAGTTTATATCACCTTAGCGGCCAGCGAAGACTTAATGGTATTTGATCGCTCACGGGCAAGCTCTTCAAAAAAGAAACGCAGCAAAAGACGCAAAGGAAAAATCTCTCAAGGTGGCGCCAAGGTGACACAAATTTTACGCCATATTCCAGGAGACAACCCAAAAGGCTTGCTCATTTCAGGTGATCATTTATTTGTGCAAAATGCCATGAGCCAAGATGTGGTATCGCTACATTCAGGTGGTAACTCTTCTTTTGCCAGAGTAAAAATAGATAACCCTTCTTATTATAAAACAGTCGAGCAAGACCCGCTAAATAAAAGCTTACGAATAGGCACCACCTTATTCAATTCAGGCAATACCCATGAATCACAGGAGTTTCCCATGACAGGAGATTTCTGGATGAGCTGCAACAGCTGCCACCTAGATGGATTTAATTTTACCAATCGCTACTTGGTGGAAAATCGAGGGGAAAACAAATACCAAAATGCAGTGCTCGGGCACGGACGATTAAATAAAATGGTCGCAGGAGACGTACTAAAAGACTACCTGCGTATTATTCAGGATACTCAAGGAGGCATGGGTTCTGACACAAGAGGTGGCGCAAAAAACTTCAACGCACAAGACGCCGATGAAAACGCATTAATTAAAATGAGTCATCTACACCAATATGTTACTGCCCCTCAAAATATGCCGCTGCTTGCCAGCTGGCTAAAATTGGAAGACGGCTCACGTAGAACCGTACACAGCGACGAATGGATTAACTCAGCAAGCTGCGCCAATTGCCACAGCGAAATGTTTGAACAATGGAGCGATTCTAATCATCGCTTAATGGGGCAATCTAACCCTTACTTCAGTGTACTGGAAGACATTGCCGCCGCCACAGAAGGGGAAGAGTTTCGCAGCTGGTGTTCTGGCTGTCACAACCCAGAACGAGTATTAACGGGCCTCCCCTTTAATGGGCATACCAATAATATGTTTGAACGCGGCGGCGCTTCCCTAAAGCAAGATTTAAAGGAAGATAAACACGGTCCCAGTGAAGGCACCGGCTGTCTGTTCTGTCACCGCATTACTAAAATAGAAGACGCCGGTGGCAATGCCGCCATGACGGTTGATCTAAGTAACCGTGAACGCTATGTATTTGAAAATAGCAGCAATGATATTTTAAATTACATTGGTGACAGCCAAATAAATGCCCGCCCCGACACTCATAAAAAATCGTATATGCAGCCTTTTTATAAAGACGAACTTTATTGCAAAAGCTGTCACAACGAATTCTCTCCGGGTCTTGGTGCCATGATTGTTGATACCTGGGGGGAGTGGGAACAGTCTTCATACAACAACCCTGACAATCCAGCTGAGCACCTTGGTTGCATCGATTGCCACATGCATGCAGACAATACCCAAATAGGCCAAGACATCCCAGGTACATCCACAACGGGCGGCGCCCTTAAGAAAGACGTGAAGACCCATCAATTTAGCGGTGCCAATCATTTCTTAGTAGGGCTTAGAAACAAAAAACAAGAAGGCATGAGCATAGATTTATTAAAAACATCCGCAAGCCTTGAATCACGAGTAGAAAAAAACAATCTTATTGTAAGAGTAAATAACATTGGTGCTGGCCATGCCCTGCCTACTGGTGTGGCCGATTTTCGTCAGCTTTGGCTTAAAGTAAATATCACCGATGCCCTTGGTAATATTATTTTTCAAAGCGGCATTCAAGACGAAGCGGGCAATGTTGAACCTAACGCCCGCATGTTTATGAAAGAGTTTGGTGATAAAGAAGGCAAAAGCGTGGGTTTGATATTTTGGCGTTACGAAAAACTACTTAAGGATACCCGCATTCCTGCCAATGGTTTTCGGGATGAGTTTTTTACATTACCTGAAAACACCCACTACCCCATTAAAGTCACCAGCCGGCTTATGTATCGCGTTTATCCTTTATGGGTAACTCAGGCTGTGCAAAATAAATTCCCTGAATTACCCAATCCACCAACACTTGAGTTAAACACAATCGTTTCAATATTTGACTCACCCAACCCATAATTGAAATACACAAGGCAGGTCACTCGCATTAAATTTGATGAATGAGAGCTTAAACAAGAATTAAAAAATATAAGCTTTGACAGTACTGGTAACGGTACGTAGTATGCGCAGCCTCAGACGCGGGATGGAGCAGTCTGGTAGCTCGTCGGGCTCATAACCCGAAGGTCGTTGGTTCAAATCCGGCTCCCGCAACCAGAATTTTAAAAAGCCTAGTTTTTAACGAAACTAGGCTTTTTTTATGCCTACACATTTCCAACCAACACCCAAAAGTCGCTGGTTCACTTTTAACAGGGCTCCCGCAACCAGTTTTAACTCTTTTTATTAAGAGTATTGAAGCCTAGTTTTTAACGAAACTAGGCTTTTAAATGCCTAGAAAAAACCAAACTCCTCTCCCACAAAAACTATTCTGAATGAAGCTTAAGGTCATCTTTGACTGTGCTATTTAATACACAAAAAACCTCAAAAATAAGGTAAGCCTCCACTACCAGCTAAACCGTAATACTAGGCCCTACCCATATGAAAGCCGCCAAACCATGAGTAATTGAGTAAAAAACACACCCAAATAAGCTTAAACATTTAACCCATCACACCTAAAAAAGAGTCAATAATCTCGGCACCATCCTTGCTTAAATTTATACAACTTACCCATAAAGCATGAGATTTCGACACTGACCATAATTGACATATCGGAACTAACAACCGCAACCAACTGATCAATAAACGCACAATCACAATGCTAAATGAAAAATAATTACAAAAAAAATAAAATAAAATTTTGCGTCAAAATACGCCACCCAAATTTGAAATGTGTCAGTTAAATGACAGAAATACAGTGCTTAACTGTAAGCCCCATAAAATGGCGCTTTTACTACCAAATACTGTGACAAAAACTGTCATATTTAGACATTTAGAGACGAGTTTTGGCAATCATTCTCAAACCTAAAAAAGCCAATAAAATCAGTCACTAAAAATTAGAATCTATGCACTAGTGTGAGGCAGGTCACATTATTGACTCCTATAGCAATGACTCATAACATGGCGCTAAATGAATAGTAATACGTTATAAAAAAGCGAAAACCATTTGATAAAAACAGTACAAAAGTACTATCCAAATCTCCCCCTTAGCAGTCTGAATTTATGGGTCGCTAAAGGGCTAATGCTGTTGAGCATTTTGGGTGGCCTTCTTCAATCAACAACAGTAAGCGCTGGCACCACCGTATCTCTTAGTAGGAGCTATGCGGGAAATATGTCATACACACTGGCGGGCGCTTCATTTCGCAATAGTGAAAGCAGCACTTGTTCGGTTGACAGCAGTGCAACTGGCACACTCAGTGGATTACCTTTAACAGCCACTGTCGTGGCGGCCTACGTGTACTGGGCAGGATCTTACGACGACATTCAAAATGTTAATAATGCCAATATCTACATGGATACGACATTATTGACGATTCAACAGCAATACACTGAAGATTTTTTCTTTAATGGCACAACCTTAAATTTTTACAGCGGCAAAGCAGACATTACCTCACTGGTTCAATCCAAAGGAAATGCCTCATACACCATGACAGGGTTACATATAGAAACTGATCCACACTGTACAAGCTCTGTGGTACTGGGTGGTTGGGCTATGGTTGTGGTCTATGAGGATGACTCAGAACCCACGCGAGTGGTCAATTTATATGAAGGCTTCCAACAATTTAGAGGCAGTGCATTTAGCATTGCCGCTGACAATTTTGAAATATCCTCTACCCCCTCAGGAAAACATGCTCATATAACTTGGGAAGGCGATGTCGCTAACTCAACTTCTTCAGGGGGCTACGATGAATCCCTAATAATGACAACCTCCTCAGGCTCTCGCGAGTTAACCGATTCTGTTAATTTATCAGGGGAACAATTCAACTCTCGCTCAAATATCTATGGATCTGGCTCCCCTACATATGGGCTAGATATCGACATGTATGATATTGGCAGCTATTTAACCCCTGGCGACACATCATTCCAAACCCAATACAGCTCTGGTGGTGATTTAGTTTTACTGTCCGCTGAAGTCACCAGTGTATCCAATATTTCGGTAGCGGATTTAGCCGTCACCACATCAACCCCAACAGGCTGGCAGGCTAATAGCACCGTCACCAAAAAATTCACCATCAGTAACAATGGACCCGATGATGTACCCACACAGAGTGTTCGCTTTACCACTACATTACCTAGTGATTTAACCTTTAACGGCACCCAAGGAGACAGTGATTGGCTTTGCTCGCAAACAGGCCAAGATTTATCCTGTGTTTTTCAAAGTAAATTACGAAGCGGTTGGAGTGATTACTTAGATTTAACTTTTGATGTCGGTGATGTGGCAGGGAGCAATGTCAGCATGACCGTTGCTGTTGATCATGATACAGCCCCCTATGATATTTTTGACAACCAAGCATCCAATGATACTTACACCATGGATGTACCTGTCACCACGGTAGCCGTCATAGATTTATCGGCCTCTAGTAAGGTTCCCGACAACTTAAACGGTGATTTATTATTAGCAGGCGACACCTTGCAGTACACCATCACCATTGATGATGCCAGCGACTTAGCCGTCTCAGGCATTCAAGTAACCGATGATTTACCGGCTAACATCAGCGCATTTCGAGTAACGTCTATTCCTGCTGGCGCCACCGATAATTCAATCACTAATGGTGGGGCAAATTCTACGGGCTATCTAGATATCCAAAATATCAGCTTGGCGATTGGCACCACGGAACAAATCGTCATCGAAGTTGACATTAATACCAATGCTCCTGATGGCTCCTCCCTTCAAAACCAGGCGACCATTACACAAGGTGCCAACTCATGGCTTGTAGACACAGGTGATATTACCGTCGTTGAACCTGATCTATCCGCCTCAATTAAAGATGCCGATGATACAAACGGCGGCTGGTTACTGCCCAATGAAACTGTCCGCTACGTCATTACCCTCGATGACAGCAAGAACCTAGATCTTACCGGTTTACAAATTACCGATAATTTACCGGCCAATATTTCTTCCTTTACGGTTTCTAATTTACCCAGTGGCGCCCAAGACTTTAGCATCACGAATGGGGGAGCCAACAATACCGGCTACATAGATATTAGAAACATAACGCTAGATGCAGGTAATACGCTGGATATTTATATTGATGTCACTGTAGACAATGATGCACCTGATACAGCGGATTTAACCAACACCGCCACCATCACTTTAAACACCACCACTTGGGATATTACCTCAAATGAATTGAGAGTTTCGCTAACCACCAGCACACCAGCCAGCGGTAATAAGCCCCTTTATTTAGTCAACAATGATTTAACGCGAAACCTGCCTAGCACCAACACCACATTAAACTTTAACCATGGCGATACATTAACTTGGGTCATAGACAATAACCTACAAACTGAATTGACCTTAAGCGCCGGTGATATACGAGTTAACCTAGCTGTTGAAGGGTATAGAACCGGGTCAAGAACCAGCCTTTTATCTACCGCACTTTACTACAATGATAATGCCGGCAGTGGCAACGTGAATATTTCAAGTGAAGACATTCCCTATGCGAACTATGAAATAAATACCATATACGACGCGACGGTTGATTTACCCCTTGTCAGTGACCTCATAATTCCTGCCGGAAGCTCAATTTTTTTAACGGTGCTTAATACCTCTGATAATGGCAGAGTCAATCAATACGGTGCCCTTGATATTCACAGCATTAACGGCTCCTTTTACTCGGCTGTCATATTAAATTCTTCAACGGTAATTAATGTAGACAGCATTAGCGTGTGGGATAGCACTTATGGCGACCCAACAGGTTCTGGTGACGGCAACCAGTTGGCTAACAGTCAACCAGATACCAACCTTTATATTCGTGCGGTTATCTCTGACCCCTTTGGTGCGTTTGATATCAACAGTGCTGACATAAACATCACTAAAACCAATGGCGATGCTTACGACTTTTCAAGCCATCCTGATGGCAATACCAATGTAATGCTTCAAGTGGATGATAATTCTGATGATTTTTCAACCAGCACTAAAACATTTGAAAAAGAAATTACCCTTGATGAAGAAGATGAAATTACCGGTTACTGGACTATTACCATTAAAGGATACGAAGGATTAGAAGCCGCCCCCGATCAAGTGACTCACGAGAGTGTTTTGTCGTATCAAATTAAACCGTTTTTACCCACCATCACGTTAACAAAAGATATTACCGTCATTAACGACCCCATTAATGGCTCCATAAATGATGGCGCCAAGCCTAAAGCCATACCAGGAGCTGAACTGACGTACACCATTAACGCCATTAACTCAGGCCGCGGAAAAAGCGACGATGGTTCACTCATTTTACAAGATGAAATTCCGCTGAATTCAGATCTATATGTTGGTACCATCACGTGCTCAGGCACCGACCTAGGCCCTGTCTGTTTTCAAGATGGCGCCAGCCCTAATGAAAGCGGCCTTGATTTTATCTTTACGTCGCTGACGGACATTAGCGACGATTTATTTTTCTCCACGGACGGCAACGACTTCACCTATGAACCGGTGGACTCGGGTGACGGCTACGATCCGGCAATACGATACATTCGTATGACCCCAGCCAACCCATTAAATAACGCACCCAAAGATGCAAGTGCGCAACCAGAATTTAATTTTTACTATCAAATACGGCTTAATTAATGATCAATCACACAATAAAAGCACTACTAAAAAATAAAAAAAGGGAGCAAGCTATATGAACAAACTCATTTCATGGACCAGTGTTTTCTTGGCAAGTTTGTTTGCCATGCAAAGCTATGGAGCTGGAACCGGAGCTGGCACATCTATCTCCAACACTGCCTCTGTCAGTTATGAAGTGGGCGGTGCTACGATAACTGCCAACTCTGATCCTGTCACAATAACTGTACAAGAGTTGATCAATGTCACCATTATTTCTCAAGACTCTGGCAACGTCAGTGTTAGTTCGCCTGAAACAGGAGCTGAATTAAAATTTCAAGTAACCAACACAGGTAACGGTAATGAAGCTTTCATCATTAACCAAGTAAACATTGGCGGTGACGAATTTGATGTAACCCCTAGCACCATTTATTTAGATGATGGTGATGGCGTATATGAGCCTGGTACCGATGATGTTGCTTACGATAACAGTGCTCCTTCAACCATTGCACCAGATGCTTCCATCACTATTTGGGTTACTTCTGATATTCCAGATTCTTTAAACAATAACGACACATCAGAAGTTCAAGTGTCCGCTCTTTCAAAAACCTTCAGCGACGATAGCCAAACAAATCCAGATGCGGGTGATGTGGTAAGTGGTGCCGGTGACTCCAGTACAGATGCTGTTTACGGCAGCGCGGCAGCCAATGCTGATGACACTGCAATCTTCGTAGTCAGCGCTATTCAAGTCACCATTGTTAAGGCTATTAGCAGTATTACTGATCAGTTTGGCACCAGCCAACCTGTTCCCGGTGCCGAAGTGGTGTACACCCTAACCGTTACCGTTACCGGTACGGGTGATGCCGAAAGCGTAACCGCAACGGACCCACTACCCAATGAGCTGCTTCTTAAAGATGGCGTAGCCGGCATCATCACCGTAGACGGTGTTGACTTAACCGCTGTCAGTGGCGATGACATTGCTACCTATGACGCCAATACCAATACCGTCACAGTAGTACTGGGTACCGTTACTGCAGGTTCAGCTGACAGCATTATTTCTTTCACAACTGAAATTCAATAGGTCGTCATTTATGAACAAAGTTAAACAATTAATTAATAAAAGCATGGTAGCTGCACTGCTGTCAGTTGCTTCGTTAACTGCTTTTGCGCAAGTAGAACTGAAAACCGAAATGTATAAGGTCATAGAAGTTCAAAAAGACAATGGCACCAGTAAAATTGAATGGGTAACACCAGACAACATAACCCCAGGAGACAAGGTAGGTTATCGCATTATGGTGGAAAACAAGGGTGATAAAGCCGCTGATGACATCGTGCTAAATAACCCAGTACCTGAAAACACTATCTACGTGAACGGCAGTGCGCGCGGTGCCAATAGCTCAATCGTTTTCTCGGTAGATCAAGGTAAAACCTTCGCTACCCCAGAAAAACTTTTCATTGAAAAGAATGGAAAAAAATTGCCGGCCACCGCCAAGGATTACAGCAATGTGCGTTGGGTACTCACTTCGTCTTTAAAAGTGGGCGAACAAAGTTCAGTGCAATATGTAGTGCAAGTGAAATAACAATTTAAACAAACAGTAAACAAAGAATTCGGGTTATTGATTTTGCCAAATAAGGCAGCAGTAAATTAATAACGTTCATCCATAACCCAAAAGATTTACCTAAACCTAAAAACAACTATTTTCGACCGGAGAAAACAATGAAAATAAATAAAACCCTAACCGCACTTATCGCTGGTGCCAGTATTGGCATAAGCGGGCAAGCTTTTGCCGCTGGTACAGCAGCAGGAACAACTATTACTAACCAAGTAACACTTAACTATGAAGTTAGTGGTACAGCTCAAGCACAGCTTGATGTAGATACAAGCTTTTTGGTTGATAACAAAATTGATATGGAGATCTCTGATAACTCAGGAGCCCTAACAATTATTCCTGGAGAAAGTATCACCTATACCTACACGCTCACAAACTCTGGTAATAAGTCTCAAATTTTTGAATTGCTGCTAGCTAATTCAGCGGATGCTACTGGCACAGCTAGTACGGGTGATACTGGCGATATAACTCTTCCAACTGTAACCTACGCTTTTGCTGGTTCAAATACGAGTACAGGTTCAATTTTAGCTGGGGGTTATGTAACCATTCCCGTTGATGAGACAGCTACTTACACAGCCACATTCACTTACCCTCTAACTTACGATGTCGGTACTAATATCGTAAATGATGATTATTTTCACTTATTAGCAACTGCTGAAGCTGTTGCTGATACTAGTGGTACAACTATTACACCATCAACTGCAACCGACAAAAATGACGCTGGCAACATCCTTGCTGCTGAATTAATCGTCTTCGCTGAGGATGAATCTGTGATGGCTACAACCGACACAGATGCTGCCTACACAGGTGTAATTTCAGTCATTACTTCAACTACTGTAGAGACAGCAAACTTTGCACATGATGATAATGGCGACGGTGACTTCACAGACCCTGAAGATACAGGCCCGGGTTTAACCGTAATAGTACTAGATGACCCTATTTGTAATGCCTATGATAGTGGAGCAGCTAACCAGGAATCTTACTACGCTTCTTATACAGTAAATACTGTTAACACATGCGCCACAGGCCCTGCTACCTATACACCTAAAGCCATTCCAGGGGCTTTGGTTGAGTACACTATTACAGCTAAAAATACTGGTGCTGTAGATGCTAGCAATGTTGTGTTCTTCCAAGATATTGCTGACGCTGCCTATAGTGATTTCCTACTAGCGGGAACCCTAGGAAATGAAGTTACGTCTCATGGAACTCCTTCAGTTGATGGTGCTAACAATGAGTTAACTGTTACCGCTGGTACCGTAGCTCAAGATGCCACTGTTACTATCACCTTCACTGCCATTGTTGAATAATCACTTTTGATTTTTCGCAATAAAAAAATAGCACAGCCTAGCTGTGTTCTTCCTACCCAAAGCGCTCCTAGCGCTTTGGGTCAAGGAAAAGCCAAAAACACTGCACCGATTAAAAAATCGGGCGGTGTTTTTGGCTTTTCTTTGGCTTTTGCTTTTTCATCTCTTTTTGCTGCTCAAACTATTCAAGCAGAAACCGCCGCTAATACGATAATCACTAACCAAGCCACAGTGAGTTACCAGTTCCTAGGTCAAGGCAATGTGGTCAGCGCCACAGAAGAATTCATTACCGCCCGTGCAGCCGATGGCTCAGGTACGCCGTCTGTTATTACCCTAATGCACAACAGCATTGATTTTTCAGGGCAATATCAGGCCGCGCAATCAAGCTCTTCTTTAATTACCAGTGACCTAAGCGTACAAAATGACGTCACACAAAACAGAGCGAGAGCCTCGACCGCCGTGACTTCTAATACGGGTACCAGCGCCAGCTCCGAAGGAGTATCCATTACTGGTGCCTTTCCTGTTCAACCAGGTCAATGCGCCACCGATAGTTCAGGCAACAATTTAGAAAGCCAGCCCACACCAGTAAACTATCAAAATAAAGAACTTACCTTGCCAGGCACATTAGATTTAGCAAGCGATGAATTTTTTAAAGTGGGTGACACGATTTTTATTCCTGTCTCTTATACACATCTCCGAGCCCACGAGACTCCTGAGCATC
>OLHJ01000334.1_pt1 | contig 15649 bp, 15 predicted proteins | sample 1609491 | NCBI WGS metagenome assembly OLHJ01 (sample SAMN05416861, study PRJEB24817) | seawater metagenome | isolation source: Sea water | place: Canada:Atlantic | collected 2013-11
CTACACAGAGTAGATCGTCGGCAGCGTCAGATGTGTATAAGAGACAGTTCTTATTTAACTCATCACGAATAAAAAATTCAAACTGAGAGAGATCTACTAACCCGTCAGTTTTTGCTACTGCAAGACTATCGCAAAAATTACGAACGGCCACTGCTGGTACGCCGCGACGACGCAACCCTGAAATTGTTGGTAAACGAGGATCGTCCCAGCCATCCACATAGTTCCCATCTACTAGCTGCTTAAGTTTTCTTTTGCTGGTCACACTGTAATTAAGATTCAGTCTTCCAAATTCAAATTGACGCGGCTTAGAAGGCACAGGGAGGCTATCAATAAACCAATCATAAAGAGGCCTATTAGATGTAAACTCTAATGTACATACTGAATGACTAATACCTTCAATGGCATCTTCCAGGCAATGCGCAAAATCATATGCTGGATAAATATTCCATTTATCACCTGCGCGATGGTGCGGCATTTTCTTAATCCGATACATAACCGGATCACGGAGACTGATATTTGGTGAGGCCATATCAATCTTTGCCCTCAATGTCATGGATCCTTCTGCAACATCCCCATCTTTCATTTTTTCAAGAAGCTCTAAACTTTCTTCAACGGAACTTTCTCGAAATGGGCTATTTGTTCCCGGGGCAGTCAGAGTACCTCGATTTTTTCGCATTTCTTCGCTGCTTAATTGACAAACATAGGCTTTCTTTTCACAAACTAGATGTTGAGCCCAAGCATAAAATTGATCGAAGTAGTCAGAAGCATAACGAACCTCTCCATGCCATTGAAATCCGAGCCATTGAACATCCTTAATAATAGCTTGAACGTATTCTTCGCTTTCTTTCTCTGGATTTGTATCATCAAACCGAAGATGGCAATTGCCACCAAACTGTTGCGCTAGACCAAAATTCAAACAAATAGACTTGGCGTGACCAATATGAAGATACCCATTAGGCTCTGGGGGAAACCTGGTGACAATCTTAGTGATAGCGCCCGTTCCTAGGTCGCCACTTATTGCCTGCTGAATAAAATTGAGTGGTTTATTATCGTCTGCCATACTGACGGCCCCAGTGAGGCTCTTCTCCATAATTAAGAGTAGGGTTAAAAAGAGCAACCATTATAGCCTCCAGAGTCTTGCGTATAAACCATTGGCGTTAGAGTTTTGTAAGTTTCCATCCATCTAAAATTTTCAGAATAAGAAAACGGGCTATGATTAAATCAAATACACGCGCTATTCTCTATCTGCAGCTATGTCTTGTGTCTTTTTTGCTGGGAGACACCTTATTAAAAATGTTATTTAATAGTATTCCTACAGGTCAGTTAGTGTGGTTCAGAACATTAGCATCTATCCTAGCGCTACTAATCTTTATAGTCAGCACCGGGCGAATGCACTTACTCAGAACCTCTAACCCAGCCCAGCACGTATTCAGAAGTCTTTTTTTTGGATTAATTAGTGTTGGCTATTACCTATCAGTTAAATATTTCCCCCTTAGTGCCGTTGCGGCAGCTCTAGCAGGGGCGCCTATTTTAATTGCCGCTATATCACCATTTATTCTTGGAGAAAAAGCAAACAAAATACAATGGATAGCGACGATTTCCGGCTTTATTGGCGTTTGCTTTGTTCTTAGATTAGATGCTGAAGGCTTCAGCTGGGTTTACATATCACTACTTAGTCTTCCTTTTTCATACGCAGTGCTCATTCTGTGGGGTCGAAAATTATCGAAAACTGATTCAGATTGGGCCATTAATTTCTACCAATTTATACCTCTATTAATTGCTGCTAGTTTTTGGGAACAAGACCAATGGATCCCTATAAGTTCATTGCAATTAGCCGGCATGCTAGTATCTGGAACAGCTGGAGCCATTGGCTTCATGCTCTTAATAGCTGCATTTAGAATCGCCAAACCAGTCGTCATCGCTCCTTTTGAATACAGCTATATCTTGATGGCTTTAGCGGTAGATGTTTTATTTTGGCATCTAATCCCTGACACGCTTATATGTATTGGAATTACTTTGATTGTGCTTTGCGGTATAATACAAGGCTGGCAATCCAACATAGACAATACGGACAATACGGACAATACGGACAGTTAAAAATTCTAAACAGGATAAGTTTTTATAGGTCATAGAAGGTTTAATTCTATAAAAAAAAATGTAGAATGCCGCCTTAAAAATTATTTAACACAGGATTACTTACCATATGATTACCCTCCACACCAACTTTGGCGACATAACCATTGAACTGAACTTTGATAAAGCCCCGCTATCCGCAGCAAACTTTCTCCAATACTGTCGAGATGATTTTTATACCAACACTATCTTCCATCGTGTAATCGATGGCTTTATGGTCCAAGGTGGTGGCTTTAATGAAGAAATGAAACAAAAAGAAGGCCGAGACCCTATTCAAAACGAAGCGGACAATGGTCTCGTGAATGATATTGGAACTTTAGCAATGGCAAGAACCAATGATCCACATTCTGCAAGCTCTCAATTCTTCATTAATGTTGGCAGCAACGGTTTCTTAAACCACTCAGGGAAAAATTCCCAAGGTTGGGGTTATGCTGTATTTGGAAAAGTGACTGACGGTATGGATGTTGTGAACAAAATAAAATCTGTACCGACTGGCAATAAAGGGCCTCACGGGGATGTTCCTGTTGATACCGTATCCATAGAAAAAATTACCATAAGTGATGTCTACAGCGGCAAATAACCAACTATGTAAGACTGCCAGAGGCAATAATCTTTGGCAGTCTACTTAACTAACCATATTCAGATAATTAGGTTAAATGTCTACATTACTTATTTCTGATTTACACCTATCACCTCAATGTCCGGCAGTAAGCGAGGCATTTTTTGGTTTTTTAAAAAATGAAGCCGTACACTCTAATGCGCTCTATATTCTGGGAGATTTATTTGAAACTTGGATTGGCGATGATGATCCAGAACCTTTCTCTCGCCAAGTAATTTTAGCACTAAAAACAGTATCGGATAGCGGGGTATCTGTCTATTTCATGCAAGGCAATCGAGATTTTTTAATTGGTAAAAAATTCTCACATGACACCGGCTGCACTCTTCTTGATGATTACCATACATGCGAGCTTGAAGGCAAAAAAGTATTACTGCTTCATGGTGACACTCTCTGCACTCGCGACAAGCAATATCAGCGATACAGGCGTATAGCTAGGAGTCGTTTATTGCGCTGGGTGTTGATGCATCTACCCCTAAAAGTAAGACAGCGCATAGCGGCAAAGTGGCGATCTCAAAGTATGGAGTCTAACAGCAACAAATCAGAAAATATCATGGATGTTTCGCCGCAAGAGGTTGAGCAAACCATGAAAAAATATTGTATTGATACAATAATACATGGGCATACACATAGGCCGAATCGACACAAGCATCTACATGGAGAAAGATTGGTCTTGGGTGACTGGGGTCAAAATGGGTGGTTTATACGCATTAAAGACAAGGGAGCAATCGATCTAGTGTCTTTCAAAATAAAATAAATAGGCAGCTGTATTTATAGAGCTAATCTGAATTAATGATCTCATCAACCAAAGAAGGACCTCTGTAAATCAACCCAGTGTATATTTGGACAAGATCTGCACCACAGTCTAGTTTTCCTTGGAAATCACTAACACTCATAACACCCCCAGAAGCTATTATAGGGAAATTCTTTCCAGTTAGAGATCTTAAGGTAACTAAGACTTTAGATGATAGTTCTAATAAAGGTTTTCCGCTTATACCGCCCTTGCCAGAGAGGTGGTCATGAACATTTGAAGTATTGGTGCAGATTATTCCATCTATATTCTTTTCCAAAATGATTTCTACAAGCAACTTAAGATGAGAGCTATCTATGTTGGGAGATATTTTTAGAAATAAAGGAACATACTCATGCTCTTTCGACAACTCAATCTGTTTTAATTTTAAACTGGATATCAAATCAGAAAAGTACTCTTTATTGAAAAGATCTCTGAGGCCTTCAGTGTTTGGAGAAGAGATATTGATTGCTATATAGTCAGCATAAGGAAAGACTTTTTCCAAACATATCAAGTAGTCATCTTTTGCCTTTTCTAGAGGTGTATCAGAATTCTTGCCTATGCTAATCCCAAGAGGGATAGAAGATTTTCTTTTTGAAACATTTTCTACTAAATAATCAACTCCTTTATTATTAAAACCTAGACTATTTATCAAGGCTTCTTGAGAGCTGACCCTAAACAACCTTGGCTTTGGATTTCCCTTTTGAGGTCTTGGAGTGACAGTCCCTATCTCCAGAAAACCAAACCCCAAAGATGCCAAAGGATCAATATAGTCTCCATTCTTATCCAGCCCGGCCGCCAAACCTAGCTTATTAGCAAAAGTTATACCTTTTAAGGATGTTTTATTTAGAGTGCTTCTCTTTGGAATCTTAAACCCTACTAAATGCAGTAACTTTAGGGACCATAAACCTAAATCATGAGCAATTTCCTCTGGAAATAATCTCATCATTGAAGTGCAGAAAGTTAAAAAAAATAGTATTAGTTTCGTAAACATAAAATCATTATATGTTCGCTGTCATTAGAATAATAAGAAAAGTATTAAAAATAGTTTCTTTTTTATTAAAAAATAGAGCTAAAGGTACAAGCTTATGCATTTCAACTTGGGCTCAATGGGCATCCAGAATGAAAATAAAATGTATCGTCTGATGATTCAATTAATAATTGCTCCTGCTCACGAATAATTAAAACACGATCATCAAAAGATCTATCTGGAATGCTCTTCGCCAATGTCAGATAATCTTGGAAATGCCGCCCTTCCGATTTGAGCAAAGATAAATAAAATGTTTTTAGCTCATCGTCAAGAAATGGAGCCAGTTTCGCAAACCTCTCACAAGATCTAGCCTCAATGAATGCTCCCACTATAAGCGAGTCCATTAACCTCGCAGGTTCATGTGTTCTAATTTTTTTCCTTAATGCTGAAGCATACCTGGAAGCATCAATATTGTAATACTCTATGCCTCGAGCCTTCATAATAGTAATTACCTGTTCAAAGTGGCGCATTTCCTCACGAACCAAGCGAGACATTTTACTGATTAGCTCGTAGTTGTCGACGTAACGGTATATCAAATTGAGGGCTGAACTCGCTGCTTTTTTTTCACAATTAGCGTGATCAATTAATAAAATTTCTTGATTATTTAGTGCTTTTGACACCCAGCTTTCTGAGGTTTCGCATGCTAAAAAACCTATGACTTCTTTTGTATATTCAGGCATCACCAGACTTCATCCTCATTAAAATATTTTACTCAATCAAGATATAGCTGCTATTTGAGCTTAAGCGGCTATCTTATAGTAATCACTATCTTACCATTATGCCTTCAAGTAATTCGCGCACAAAAGACGTGCTGATGACAAAAATATAAACCCTTGGTTATCATCAAAAAAATATAACTTTTACATGAAATTAATAATTCACCACTCCCCTTTAATAACTAATTTATAGTAGAATAATGCCCCAATACAAAAAGTGTCCAACAGAATTAAAGGGTTAGCTGCAAAAAAATTATCGGCCGCTAAAAACAGAAACATAATAAAATTGAGCTGGCTAAGCATCCATGTGAGACGAGGATTTAGATTGTGTTAGAAACATACCGTCAGCAAGTAATTGAACGCTCTACCGAAGGAGTTTCACCAAAGCTACCTTCCCCAGAATGGACAGCAGATCTAGCAGGGTTAATCAAAAACTCTCTTGCTGGGGAAGATTCGTTCTTGCTGGGCCTCATAGCAAACCGTGTTCCTCCTGGTGTAGATGAAGCAACTTACTGTGAGAAATTTAAATGAGCTTATATTCAGAGTATATGGATGAGATCGCCACCCGTAAAAAGGATCTAGGATTAAATCCAAAACCAATTGACAGCGCTGATTTGCTGGCAGAGATAATTGCCCAAATCAAAGATACCGGGAATGAGCGGCGTGAAGATTCCCTGAAGTTCTTTATTTATAATACGCTACCAGGTACAACCAGGGCTGCTGGCGTGAAAGCACAATTTCTGAAAGAAATCATTCTGGGTGAATCTGTCGTTGCAGAGATCACAGCAGAATTTGCCTTCGAACTGCTCTCGCACATGAAAGGCGGCCCCTCTATTGAAGTTCTGCTCAATCTTGCTCTGTCTGACGATGCAGTCGTTTCCAAACCAGCCGCTGACGTTCTGAAAACTCAGGTATTTTTGTACGAAGTCGATATCGATCGTCTGACCGCCGCTTTTAAAGCCGGCAATGCCATCGCTAAAGAGATCCTAGAGAGTTACGCACAAGCCGAGTTCTTTACCAAACTGCCTGAAATTGACGAGACCATTGAAATCGTCACTTATATTGCCGGTGAAGGCGACATCTCCACTGATTTGTTGTCTCCAGGTAATCAAGCGCACTCACGTGCTGACCGTGAACTGCATGGCCAGTGTATGATGACCCCAAAAGCCCAACAGGAAATCGTTGGGTTGCAGAAGAAATACCCGAACGCCAAAGTGATGCTAATCGCTGAGAAAGGCACCATGGGAGTCGGCTCTTCACGTATGTCTGGCGTCAACAACGTTGCCCTGTGGGCCGGTAAGCAAGCTAGCCCATACGTGCCGTTCATCAACATCGCTCCAGTTGTTGCCGGTACCAACGGTATCTCTCCAATCTTTTTGACCACCGTTGACGTTACCGGTGGTATCGGTCTCGACCTGAAAAACTGGGTTAAAAAAGTAGACGTCAAAGGCAACACCGTTTTTAACGATAATGGTGATGCTGTGCTGGAAGAGGTTTACTCAGTGGCTACCGGTACTGTGCTTACCATCAACACCAAAGAGCACAAGCTCTACAACGGCGACATAGAGCTTGCAGACGTTTCTTCTGCGTTCACACCGCAAAAGATTGAATTCATGAAGGCTGGCGGTTCTTATGCTGTTGTCTTCGGTAAGAAGCTACAGACCATTGCAGCTGATGTTTTAGGGGTTAAACCCGCTCTGGTTTACGCGCCATCGAAAGAAATTTCTATTGAGGCTCAAGGCCTGACTGCTGTTGAGAAGATTTTCAACAGGAACGCTCTGGGCGTAGCTTCTAATACCCCGCTGCACGCCGGTTCTGACGTTCGCGTTAAAGTGAACATCGTCGGCTCCCAAGACACTACTGGTCCTATGACTTGTCAGGAACTGGAAGCCATGGCTGCTTCTGTGATATCGCCAAGTGTTGACGGTGCTTATCAGTCTGGCTGTCACACCGCATCTGTTTGGGACAGCAAGGCAAAAGCCAACATTCCTAAGCTGATGTCGTTCATGAATAATTTCGGTCTGATCACCGCGCGCGATCCTAAGAACGCTTACCACGCTATGACCGACGTAATCCACAAGGTGTTGAACGACATCACCGTGGACGACCGTGCCATCATCATCGGTGGTGACTCACACACCCGTATGTCTAAGGGCGTTGCTTTCGGCGCAGATTCGGGCACTGTAGCTGTCGCACTAGCTACCGGTGAATCAGCTATGCCGATTCCTGAGTCTGTGAAGGTTACCTTCAAGGGTGACATGAAGAGCCACATGGACTTCCGCGATGTAGTGCACGCCACTCAGGCGCAGATGCTCAAGCAGTTCAATGGCGAGAACGTGTTCCAGGGTCGTATCATCGAAGTACAGATCGGCACCCTACTAGCCGATCAAGCTTTCACTTTCACCGACTGGACTGCAGAGATGAAGGCGAAAGCCTCTATCTGTATCTCTAATGATGAAACCCTGGTCAAGTCGCTGGAACTGGCTAAGAGTCGCATCCAGATCATGATCGACAAGGGCATGGAAAACCATGTGGATATGCTGCAAGGCCTTATCGGTCTGGCTGACAAGCGTATCGCTGAAATCCAGTCGGGAGAGAACCCTGCTCTGGCTCCAGATAACAATGCTAAGTACTTCGCAGAAGTGGTGGTTGATCTGGACCAAATCGACGAGCCAATGATTGCTGACCCGGACGTAAACAACGAAGACCCCTCTAAGCGCTATACCCACGATACTATTCGTCCAGTGTCTTACTACGGCGGCAACAAAACCATTGACCTGGGCTTTGTCGGTTCTTGCATGGTGCACAAAGGCGACATGCAGATCATCGCTCAGATGTTACGCAACCTTGAAACTCAAGGCGAGATCAATTTCAAAGTACCGCTGATTATTGCGCCACCCACTTACAACATCGTTGATGAGTTGAAGGCCGAAGGCGACTGGGAACTGCTACAGAAATACGCCGGTTTCGAATTTGACGATGTCGATCCTAAAGGCGCCGCTCGTACGCAGTACCAGAACATTATGTACTTAGAGCGCCCGGGTTGTAACCTGTGCATGGGTAACCAAGAGAAGGCTGCTAAAGGCGATACGGTACTGGCTACCTCTACTCGCCTGTTCCAGGGCCGTGTGGTTGAAGATACTAACGAGAAGAAAGGTGAGTCACTGCTAGCCTCTACGCCAATGGTTGTACTGTCTAGCATATTGGGCCGTATCCCAACCATCGAAGAGTATAAAGCCGCCGTTGAGGGCCTTAACCTGACCGACTTCGTGCCACCTTCGGCAGACCTGAGTGTTGAGCCACAAGCTATGCCGGTGAGGCTTATCGGCTAGCTTCTGATTTTTAACTGGCTCAATATATTAAGCACTTGAATATTAAAAATTTACCTCTTATCTATATTGCGTTGCTTGTTTTTTAATTCTATTTTTTTCTGCCTGCGATTAGACGTTTGCGATTCTATTGAGGAGCCAAGATGTGCCTCCCCTCTTTTTTTAGACAAATTCATTTGCTTTTCTCTGTCTGCAAAACGCCTTATTTGCTCAACACTGTGCTCACCATAACAATAATGACAGCTAACTCCTTTTTTGTAGCTCTCATGTTGTATATTTTTTTGTGTTAACGGCATACGACATGCGTGGCATTGATCATAGCTACCTTTTTCTAATTTGTGATTGACCGTGACTCGGTTATCGAAAACAAAACATTCCCCCTGCCACCTGGAAGAAGATTCAGGGACATTTTCAAGATAGCTAAGTATCCCTCCTTTGAGATGATAAACCTCGTCAAAACCATTCTGTTTTAAGTAGGCAGTAGATTTTTCGCAACGAATACCGCCAGTGCAAAACATTGCTACTTTCTTATGTTTATTAGGGTTCAATGTATCAGTTATATAATTAGGAAAATCCCGAAATGTCTTGGTTTCTGGATTTATCGAATTTTTAAAAGTTCCAATTTCTACTTCATACTTATTTCTGGTGTCTAGGAGTAGCACTTCTGGATCATCAATAAAAGTATTCCAGTCACTAGGGTCAACATAAGTGCCAACCAGGGTATTAGGATCAATATTATCAACGCCCATTGTCACAATTTCTTTCTTTAACTTTACCTTTGTTCTATAGAATGGGAGCTCATTTACATAAGACTCTTTAATTTCTAAATCTGAAAAGCGACTGTCTTCTCCCAGCCAAAATATAACCGCATCAATACCTTTTCTCGATCCAGCGATGGTGCCATTAATGCCCTCAGGGGCTAAAAGAAACGTACCCACCACTGACTCTTTAAGCATTAGACTATATAGAGGGGCTCGAAATGTCTCGAAATCAGGAAATTCTGCGAATCGGTACAATGAAGCAACTACAACACTCAAGTGGGTATTTTCCATATTTTTTCTCGTTGCCACCGTTATAAATGGCAGGGTGATACAAAAATTTGTACTATCATCAGCACTTTGTTAGGTGCATTTTAATTATATATAGCCTTGCACTCAAGGCCACCTAAAATCACTATCTCATCTATCGACAATTGCAATGTCACAAGCTATTGTCGTTACCTATAATAACCATTTAGGCAAAATACTATGGGTTTATTTTTAGCGCTTATGATTCTTGTAGCTATAGGCTATAAGTGCTGGGTAGGACTTAAAAGGTGTCCTCCTGAACAGCGCAGAAAACTTCTTATTAAAAGCGTCTTATTTGCTCTTATTACAATAATAATTGCACTGGCAATAACTGGAAGAGTTTCTTGGATAATGGCAGCTATAGCTGCCTTGGTACCTCTTGCAAAAATTTTTCTTGGTCTTGCTTGGCGAGGTTTTCCATTCATTCAGGCATGGATGCGAAGCCGGAAAAGCAAAACAGGCGAAAGCTTTTCTGCAAAGGTAAATACTACACTAACAGAAGCCGAGGCCTGGGAAATTCTTGGGCTCGAATCAGGGTCCAGCAACGAAGATATCATTCAGGCACATAGGGTGTTGATGCAAAAACTTCACCCTGATCGTGGAGGAAATAACTATATGGCCACAAAATTAAATCTTGCACGGGATTTGCTTATAGAGAGAAAAAATTAACTCTTACTGTTAGTGTCACGCAATAGCATCATGGAGAAAACTCTAGAGCCCATCAATTGCGACACGCCAATATGCCATATCCAAGGCATTTGTCAGCTCAAGCCTATTTTAATGCAGGCGCAGAGTGAGCATTTGAACCACTTAGATAAATATATTAGCGGATTTAATCAATCAAAAGATAATTGAGTGGATTGAATTTAGATATGTTTCCCTCGCCCCCTAACTGATTATCCAAGAACTTTTCAAGACACAAAACTTTTTAAACTGTATGAATAGACCAAACGATAGTAGAATTATAAATGTTAATTAGTTCACCCACACTACGCCCACAATCAGAGATAGCACTAGGGGTATTTAATTGAAGTAGTAGGTTGCATGAAGCGATAATAGAAAAGCGATTGATACTGTATTTACTAGCTTTGAAAGAAATTAAAAATCACGTCCCGGTGGCACAGCTGGATAGCGCGGCCCCCTCCTAAGGGGCAGGTCAGAGGTTCGAATCCTCTTCGGGACGCCAATCAATACATGGGTCTATATACATAGTCCCTACTCTCCTTTGGCTTTTCTGTGCAAATCCTGTGCAATGAGACTAAGTTTAGTTCTTGTACAGAGGTTTGCATATGGCATCAATACATAAATCTTTTGGTAAATGGCGAGTACAAATTCGTAGAAAAGGATTTCCTACCTTAACTGAACACTTTAAGTCTAAGAAAGAAGCAGATGCATTTGCTAGTATCACAGAATCTAAAATGATTAAAAATGACTAGTGACTTTAACTTCATTCTTTAATCCTATTCCTTTTTTTAAAATCATAATCCTAAAACTAAAGATTTCCTAATTTCAGCTATTTTGTATGGGGGTGGGTACTATATATAAGCAACAAGATTTAGACTCCCCCGCCCCCTATTTGATTTGGGTGCAATATGGGTGCAGTTAGAAGTCTAGTGGCGCAGTAGGACATATCATAGTGATGCAGAGAAACGTAGTAATTACAAGACTTTCAGAGGGCTGTAGGGTTTTTTTATTGCAGTAGAAACCCCCTCCTAAGGGGCAGGTCAGAGGTTCGAATCCTCTTCGGGACGCCAATTAATACATGACTTACATCCAAATCAGTGAAATTATATGTAGTAGAAAATCAACCCTTAAACCACTTATAATAACTTCAAGCAACACATAAGAAAATTTAAGCCACCAAATAGAGATAGAGGTTTTTATGGAGATGAAGGAAATAAATTCAGATGCTGTATGCAACATTCTAAATGAAATAATGGAGTATGAGTTAGCAGGAGTCGTGAGATATACCCACTCTGCCATGATGGTAAGTGGACCATACAGGCTACCAATTGTTACTTTTTTGAAAGATCAGGCCTCTGAATCTTTAGAGCACGCACAACATGCCGGAGAATTAATCGTTGGATTAGATGGCCACCCCAGTCAACGTATTGCGGAGATCAAAGAAACTCACAAACACTCAATAAAAGACATCCTTGAAGAAAGCTTGGCTCATGAGCAGGGTGCACTTGAGCTTTATAAGAAATTTTTAGGGAATGTTGCAGATAGATCTATTTATCTAGAGGAATATGTGCGTGGCCTAATAGGGCAAGAGGAGCAGCATGCACTAGAACTAAAAGCAATGCTGAAAGATTTTGGGTAAAAAAAGATCTTACATGATTCAATCTCTAAGGATAACCTAAATTTTAGACTACAATTGTATATTCTTTATCAAAGATGGAATTTAAACCCAATGTCAGCGTTGGGTTTAAATGACTGTAAAATAGAAGTTATTAGCAATAAAGTAAGGATTTTTGCTGTGAATAGTTTCATCTTTTAATCCTTTTTTTTCAGGTTCGTGAGCTTGCGTATTCTTTGAGCCCTTCAAGGGAATATAGCTTTTGGGGCCATTTGAAGGTTCAATAGCAAGCCATCCAAAGCTAACTCTTCAGATTGACTGGCAATTTTAATTTCATTAATCTTACTTATGTTCCTTCTAGTGCAGAAGCCACAACAGCTAGAGTCTCCCTGTTAAATGTTTACTACTACTAATTCTTAGAGATTCTCTTTGCCAGTCAAACCAACTGCTTTTTTCCGTAATCTCTCTATCATGCAATCCTTTTAATACAAATGATAATGATAACTATTATCATTTGTATTAAAATAGGGTATAGTTCTGGAAATAGCGTACAGAGCAATTTGCGCGACTATAAATCAATTGCTCAAAAAAACTGAGCACAAGAGGTTTTAAAGATGACACAAAAAATCAACCAACAAACACGCAGAGCAAAAATAAAAGACCAGCCATTTGTAAATTTACTGATGCCAATAGGTTCAGATGCGGGAAGAGAAGATCTTGAAAAACAAAGAGCCCGCATAAGAAAGATCAATAGAACTGCAGCAAAGAAAATATTTGTGCCATTTTCAACAAATATGGAGCAACGAAAAGCTGCAATAGAGCTCCGAGCAAAGGGCAGGAAAATTGTATCAGGCTTGCCTGGTCAAGTTCCTGACTATGAGGACTTAGAGTGCTCGCTTCAACTGATTGAAATGGGCGGACAATTTATAGTAGCGCCGATCGAGCAGTAATCCTTATTGGGCGGGAATTTTTTGATCCTGCCTAAATTTATTATTCTGAAAATTAAGCAACTGGATAAGTTATAAAAATTAACTTTCTGTGAGTTTTTAGTCAGTCAATTTTTTCAGTAAATGGCTTTCCTGTAAGCTCGATCATTATTTCTTTTTTGCAGGTAATAATCGTCACTCTGTTTTCGCCAGGCCAATCCATAGAAACCAGGTCATCCATCAGCTCATCATCAAGCGCATCTGCTTGATTGATCTCGGCATAAGAAATGATTTCTGGGAACACAATACGTAATGACGGCTCTTCATCTGAGGGGTCTTCTAGGCACTCTATAAATAATAAACGCACATCAATGTCGTATACCAAATTAGAGATATAAGGGGAGCTATTTCCCAACAGTGTTGTTAATGTCATAAATTTTCCCTGAGATTTTATTTGGCGTCATGTATTAGCACAGCAAGTCACTTAGATGAGTATACATTAGTAGCCAAGTATTCTTTATTATGATTTACCGCTATTCTGTTTGAATGATTTTTTTATTTTATGGAGTTTTCAGGTGGCCAATGAGAGCAGATTAGTTTACTCCACAGAAACTGGTCGAATCAAGCACCCCAAAGAGCACAAAGACAGGCCAGCCAGTGATGGAATAGTCCGAGTTTGTTTCGAAAAGAAAGGCAGAAAAGGGAGTGGTGTTACAACTATTTCTGGCCTGCAAATTACCGATGAAGAATTAAAAAGTTTAGCCAAAAATCTTAAAAAACTTTGCGGAACAGGCGGCTCTTTAAAGAATTATGTCATTGAGATACAAGGTGACCACAGAGAAAAGCTGTGCGCAAATTTAGAGAAGCGAGGCCATATTGTCTTGTAATAACAGCATATTTTTATAGTAGGCCCCACAAAAGTCAAAGTGAGTAATCTTGAACTATTTAAAATTTAATAATAGCTTTGCCGCACTAGGAGACGAATTCTTTACTCGACTTGCGCCTACAGGCCTACCAGAACCATACCTAATAACCGTTAACCATGCCGCTCTATTGTTGCTTGGTCTGCCTTCTCAAACAGATCCCTCTCTTACCACCAGACTGGCTTGCGGAACAGTGTAACGGAAACTCCATTATCGAGGGAGGCGGTCCGTTAGCTATGATCTATAGTGGTCATCAGTTGGGGTTACTCCCCACAACTACGAGACGGCAGGGGCTTGCTGCTTGGAGAGGCTGAAGGTCCAACAGGAAAGTAGGGTGTACGCCTCAAGGGTGCGAAAAATACCCAAATGGAGTGAAGAAATAAGTGAGCGCTGCTCCCCCTAAAGGTATAAAAATATATTACATGAACAAGAAGTGATTTATGCTAATCATCGGAATGGTTTGGTCTCCCTGTGATTAATGAGCTACTAGCGCCTAGCATTAGGCCTATCCAGCGGGTACTTTGATCATTTTCGAGAGCAATCTTTACCATAACTGTCAGAGGTATTGAGAGCAACATTCCGACAGGACCTAAAATCCATCCCCAGAAAACCAACGATAAAAATACAACTAAAGGTGACAAGTTGAGCCCCCTGCCCATCAATTTTGGTTCCAGCACATTGCCAATCAGGATATTAATTACCATATAACTTGCAGCTACCAATCCAGCTGTCAACGGTCCCAGCTGTACTAGAGTTAGTAAAATTGCCGGAATCGCTGCAATAATAGACCCAACTGTAGGAATAAAATTCAGCAAGAATGCAATCAGCCCCCACATAACAGGGTAATCAACGCCAAATTGCCACAAAATAATTGTAACCAAGCCCCCGGTCAGCAAACTTAAAAGTGATTTAATCCCTAAGTAGCTATGTACGCTATCTAAGAAACGAGCTAACCCGTCATTGACTGATGCATTAGAGTTTTTTGCAAGTTGCAGTTTTTTGCTAAACCCAACCTCTTCGGCCAATATAAAAATCACAGTCAACAAAATCATAAAAGTATTGGTCAGTGCATTTCCAAAAGATGTCAGTGTATTGCCTGCAATCTGCATAATAGCACCAGGATTAAGGCTTTCTCGCATCTGCCCAGCATCAAGTATTAAGCCAAGACCACTTAACCAGTGGAGCAGCACAGCACTCATCTCTTGAAGTCTATGTTCATAGCCTGGTAAATTTTTTCGAAAATCACCCACAGATGATCCTACTAGTGCGCCAATCAACCAGCTCACCAAGAACACACAACCCACAATTAAACAAATAGACAGTCCGCCTGGTACTTTTTTTGCTTTAAGCCAAGACAAAAGGGGGGAGAAAATGAGGGCTATAAACACTGATAGAAAAAAAGGTACTAATAACGTTTCTGCCATTTTAATTCCGGCAACCACCACAACAAAAGCAGCAGCAGTTACAAGGCCTTTTGTAAATGATGAGGATTCTTTCATGCGTCTGTTTCCAATAGCTCTATTAGTAGTTTTTGTATTTTTTCAACCCCCTGCTCTGTAAGAAGGTCGCTCGGATGATTCGCGCCCTCCACTTTGCTTATAACTTGGCAGCGCAAGCGAATATTTTCTAGTATCTCATTATGTCTAATCGGAAGCCCAAGAAATACCTCCCAATCATTAGTGGTAGCATTACCATTTAAAACTAAACTTAATAGCTCAACAACATTTTCCTTCTCTAGGCGATACACGGGAGGCCCGGTTCGTAAAAAAATTAGAACAGCTATTAGAACAAAAATGAAAGTAGCAACCAAAGTCAGTAAG
>OLHJ01000335.1_pt1 | contig 15641 bp, 14 predicted proteins | sample 1609491 | NCBI WGS metagenome assembly OLHJ01 (sample SAMN05416861, study PRJEB24817) | seawater metagenome | isolation source: Sea water | place: Canada:Atlantic | collected 2013-11
TACACAGAGTAGATCGTCGGCAGCGTCAGATGTGTATAAGAGACAGGGTTTATGTTCCCTATATCACCACTTCTGTTAAATGGGTGTATCCCATTTGTATTTCCTTCTTTGTTTTTCCGAGGCTTGGGTGTCAGTCCTTGTATGACTTTATATTCGTAAATGCGGCTTTCTATGATCAATGCTCTTCGATTTTTGCATTGTTTTAATTTTGTTATAAAGGGAGGGTACAGGTAGGGTTTGACGGGAGGTTTGTAAAGAGGGTAAAGGTAAATTAGGGGTGTACTTGAATCTGAAAGTACAGAATAATTGGGTTTATTACAAGATTTAGTATACGATATTTATGAATGTCGACTTTCTTTTTAGGAAAAAGTGTTGGGAAGCCACTTGTTTCCTGTATGTATTTCCTTGTTTTTTGATCTAGGCATTAACGTCATACTGGATGTCGCTTGATGTTGAAGAATAGTTATAAGTAAAATAGTATAGAAGGCTTCTGTATCAATAATTGTAAGTGGAAACGATCTTTTTTCATGGTGATGTCTCACTTCCTGTTAAATCCAGTCAGCAGTCTTTTTGTGTTTTATCAACGTTATTTTCAATGCAATTACCCAAGGTTAAGAAAAATTTAATGAATGTCTTTGAGCAGGAGTTGCAAGTTGGTAAATCCATTCCAGGTATTTTCATCTAAGGTGTATGCAATGTCAAAATCATTTTGCGTAGCTGCTAATTTATCTCCCAAGCCAAAACCAATGGCACTGTAGGTTTTGGAATCAGCGCCATAAATCAAGCCCAGTTTTAAATGCGTCTTGTCGGCGCCTACTTGTTTTCCGTATCCATTATCTCGAACCCCACAAGTACTGAAGGTTGGTTTCATATTTTGAGGTCCAAAAGGCGCCATTTGTGAAATAATTCGATACAGCTTGGGTGAGATGTCATCGAATTCGAGCTCGGCATCAATGGCAATTTCTGGAATCAGTTGTTCTGAAGTAATGCTTTCTTTTACAACCTCTTCAAACCGCTTTTTAAAACCGGCGTAATTTTCGGGAGTTAAGGTCAACCCCGCCGCATACTTGTGTCCGCCAAACTGTTCAATAAACTCAGAACATTGCTCTAAAGCATTGTACACGTCAAAGCCTTTTACCGAGCGTGCAGAAGCCGCTAGTTTATCGCCGCTCTTAGTAAAAACCAAGGTAGGTCTGTAGTAGGTTTCTATCAATCGAGAAGCCACAATACCAATCACACCTTTGTGCCAATTTTCATGGTATACAACCGTGGTACAGTTTGCTGTTTCCTCATTTTTGGTGATTTGTGCTAACGCTTCTGTCGTTATTTTTTTATCAAGTTCTTTTCGGTCAGCGTTGTGCTGTTCTATGGCAGCTGCAAAACCAACAGCAGTATCAAAATCCATTTCTGTGAGCAGCTCCACCGCATAATTTCCATGCTTCATTCTGCCTGCGGCATTGATTCTTGGAGCAATGGTAAAGACCACATCTGTAATGGTTAAAGCAGGCTTCTTAAGCTGCTCAATAATGGCTTTAAACCCATTTCTTGGTTGGCTGTTGATGACCTGTAATCCAAAATACGCAAGCGCTCTATTTTCTCCAGTCATGGGCACAATGTCTGCGCCAATTGCAGTAGCCACCAAATCTAAGTAGGGAGTCAAATCACGGGTTGTTTGCCCTCTTTTAGACCCCAGCGCTTGGATCAATTTAAACCCAACACCACAGCCACACAACTCATCATACGGATAGGAGCAATCTGTTCGTTTCGGGTTAAGAACAGCCACAGCATCCGGAATCTTCGGTCCGGGTTTGTGGTGGTCACAAATAATAAAATCAATGTTTTTCTCCTTGGCATAGGCGACCTTGTCAATGGCTTTGATTCCGCAGTCTAAGGCAATAATTAAGGAGATGTTGTTGTCTTCAGAAAAATCAATCCCTTGGTAGGAAACACCATACCCCTCTTCGTATCTGTCAGGAATATAGGTAGCAACATTGGGGTAGTATGTTTTTAAATACGACGACACTAAAGAAACAGCCGTTGTGCCATCTACATCGTAATCTCCGAAAACCAAGATATTCTCTTCGTTTAAAATTGCTTTTTCAATGCGTGTTACCGCAACCTCCATGTCCTTCATTAAAAAAGGATCATGCAAATCATCTAAAGACGGTCTAAAGAATTTTTTAGCCTCGCTAAAGCTAGAAATACCTCGTTGTAGCAACATCTTAGCAATGATATCATCTACAGATAAATCTTTGGCTAGTTGAGTGATTTTTTCTTTTTCCGGAATGTCCTTTAAGGTCCAACGCATCGCAATGTATACTCAAATTAAGTTTTATGAGGGGTGTTCATTTTCGTGAAAATGAATGTCGGTTGTTACCTTTGCAAAGCCTCTAAACATCTCCATGACGCCACAATACGTATCTACAGATAAGTGTACTGCTTTGGTAATTTTATCTCGCTTTAAATCACTGCCATAAAAATGGTAGTCTACCTGCACTTTATGGTAAAATTTAGGATGCTCTTCTGTGAGTTCTCCGGTAACGACAATTTTAAAATCAGCAACAGTAGCTCTCATTTTTGCCAACAACCAATCTACATCCAATCCAGAGCAACCTGCCAAAGAAGACAACATCAATGCCTTGGGGCCATAGCCTTTTACAGCGCCATTGTCTGCAGAAGCATCCAACATGGTCAAGTCATGTCCGCTTGGATTGTCAGATTCGAATTGCATGTTTTTTTTCCACTGTGTGGTCACTGTATTTATTCCCATTTTGATCTGTCTTTAGTGCATTAGCTACTTGTGTGATTCAATTTTTTTTCTCTTAATTCAACTACAACGAGACACAAATTTACTATTTTCTAAAGCCATTGCTCTTTAAATGAATTAAAATTATCAACAAGCAAAGCGAAAAGGAGGCTGCCGTTTTTTAACAAAAGGTGTCTTAGAGCAAATGAGCTCCTGTTCCTGAACCCTTTGCATACGAAATAATTCCATCCTGAATCGTTACGCCAGAAGCAATGTCTTCTTTTAAGAGCAACGCGCCATCCATGTCTACAAAATCTAATAAAGGCAATAGGTGGGCAATGGCAGAAATACCAACAGTAGATTCTGTCATACAGCCTACCATCGTTTTTAAACCAAGCTTTTTAGCATTTTCCAACATCCTTTTTCCAGGGGTAAGACCGCCACATTTAGACAATTTTACATTGATACCATGAAATAAACCCACACATTTTTCAACATCAGCTTCTACAATACAGCTCTCATCTGCAATAATGGGAAGTGCCGATGCTCGGTAGAGTATTTTTGCATCGTCAATAGCCTCAGCAGGCAAAGGTTGTTCTAAGAATTCTACCCCCAGTGCTTTTAGTTTGTGAGCATTTTCAATAGCCTCAGTTAAGGTCCATCCGCAATTGGCATCAATTCGAAAAACTGCATTGCTGTGTCTTCTCAATTCGCGTACAATGGCAATGTCTTCTGGTGTTCCTAACTTAATTTTATAAATAGGCCAGGGAACTTCTTTCATTTTTAAGACCATGTTCTCAATGCTATCGATGCCAATGGTATAATTGGTTTTAGGGTTGTTTTCAATACTCAATCCCCAACAGTCGTACAATTTTTTACCCTGTCGCCTCGCATGCAAATCATGGTAGGCAACATCCAAAGCACACAGTGCAAATACGTTGTGCTGAAATAGTGGAAACAGTGTTTTCCAAAAGACTTCAGGTCTTTCTCCAAATAAGGAGCAGATGTAGGCCTCATGTTTGCGAATGATGGTTTCTATCGCTTCAATACGTGTATCGTAATATGGGTTGCTTGTGGTCTCTCCAAAACCGCGGTGTGTTCCATCAGACAACTCCACAATCAAAGAAGCCTGTGTGGTTCTAGACGCTCTAGAGATGGTAAAAGGGTGTTTTAGTTTGAGTGTGTGCGTATGTAAGCGGAGTTGCATAGAAATTTTGCTAGTGATAGGTTAAATATATGAAAATAGATATATTTGAACGAATGTAAACCCAAACAGATGCCATTAGTAACACCACTCTCTGCAGATCATGATCAAGAAACAAAAGCATTAGCAGCCTTTTTTAATGAAACACTCGGCTTTTGCCCCAATTCAGTACTCACCATGCAGCACAGACCTGCCATTTCTAAAGCCTTTATCAATTTAAACAAAGCCGTGATGGCCAACGAAGGACGCGTTACTTCGGCCTTGAAACGAATGATTGCCTGGGTGTCTAGCAATGCAACAGGTTGTCGTTATTGCCAAGCACATGCCATAAGAGCGGCAGAGCGCTATGGAGCAGAGCAAACCCAATTAGATCATATTTGGGAGTACAAAACGCATCCCGCATTTTCAGCTGCCGAGCGCGCAGCCTTAGATTTTTCATTGGCAGCTTCTGTAGTTCCAAATGCAGTGGATGATGTCATAAAAAAAGAGCTGTATGCACATTGGAATGAAGGAGAAATTGTAGAAATGTTGGGGGTTGTCTCTCTTTTTGGATATCTAAACCGTTGGAACGATTCTATGGGGACCACAATAGAAGACGGAGCCGTTGCATCCGCAGAGCAATACCTCGGCAAAACAGGTTGGGAAAAGGGAAAACACGCTTAAACAGTTCAAGCAATCATAAAAAAAGCGCACCAAACCGATGCGCTTTTTTTTAGTTAGAACTGTAAGCTGTTTCTACTTTCAAGAATGCCTCGCCTTGTGTTATTTAGCAGGAGCTCCCGCTACCACAACAACAAGCTCTCCTTTGGGAGCTTTTTTGGTGTAATAATCAGCTACTTCTTTGGCAGTGCCTCGCACCGTTTCTTCAAATAACTTGGTGAGCTCTCTCGAAACAGATACCTGTCTGTCTGCACCAAAATAGGCTACAAAATGCCCTAATGTTTTCACTAGCTTGTGAGGAGATTCATAAAAAATCATGGTTCTCGTTTCTTGAGCCAGCAGCAACAACCGTGTTTGTCTTCCTTTTTTAACAGGTAAAAAACCTTCAAAGACAAACCTGTCATTTGGCAAACCAGAGTTCACCAATGCAGGCACAAAAGCTGTGGCTCCTGGCAAACACTCAATAGCAATGTTGTTTTCTACACAGGCTCGTGTCAATAAAAACCCAGGATCAGAAATGGCAGGGGTTCCTGCATCAGAAATAACAGCACAGGTTTCTCCTGCTTCAATGCGTTTTACAATGCCTTCAATAGATTTGTGTTCATTGTGCATATGATGACTGTGCATTTGGGTGCCAATCTCAAAATGCTTGAGTAATTTTCCACTTGTACGCGTGTCTTCTGCTAAAATAAAGTCGACGTCTTTTAAAACTGCAATGGCTCTAAACGTCATGTCCTCTAAATTGCCAATGGGCGTAGGCACTAAATATAATTTTGACATCCTAAATGTTTTCGTAAGTTTCTACAGTAATATCTGCAATAATATTGCCTGTATGTTTAATTTCTAAAGGTTCAAAAAGGAGCACGTGAACCTCTTCTTTGGCAATAGGTTTGTGTGCTACACCTCTAGGCACAATATAAAATTCCCCTTCGTTAATCGTCACTGTTTTGTCTCGCATTTCAATCTTTAAAGATCCTTTTTGAACCATAAAAAGCTCGTCTTCATCATCGTGTTTGTGAAAAACAAATTCCCCTTTTAACTTTGCAAGTAAAATTTGCTGTCCGTTCAATTCAGCCACTTTTTTCGGAGACCAATGGTCTGAAAACAAGTTGAATTTTTCTTGAATGTTAATTGCGCTCATACCACAAACTTACAAAGATTTTCACGGAGTATTCGATATCATTATAAAAACTAGTTTTTCAGCTGAAATTGTGTAATTTTGCACTTCATTTAAAGAAAAGAAATGTATAGAAGCCATTCTTGTGGTGAGTTAAGAGCATCACACATCAATACAGAAGTAACCTTAGCAGGTTGGGTACAGAAATCGAGAGATAAAGGATTTATGATTTGGGTCGATTTACGCGATCGTTACGGAATTACACAGCTTATTTTTGATGAAGAACGTACGCCCAAAGAAATTATTGAAAAGGCAAAGACCTTAGGTAGAGAGTTTGTGGTACAGGTTACTGGAACGGTGATCGAAAGAGACTCTAAAAACCCAAAAATTCCTACAGGGGCTATCGAGCTATTGGTTTCAAAGCTAGACATTTTAAACGAAGCAAAACTACCTCCTTTTACCATTGAAGACCAAACAGATGGAGGTGAAGATATCCGAATGAAATACAGGTATTTAGACATTCGCCGTAATCCGGTAAAAAATAGCTTGATGTTTCGACACAAGGTTGCTATGGAGGTTCGTAAATACTTGTCGAATGAAGAATTTATAGAGGTGGAAACGCCCTATTTAATCAAGTCTACTCCAGAAGGAGCACGCGATTTTGTGGTGCCGAGTAGAATGAATTCAGGAGAGTTTTATGCATTGCCACAATCGCCACAAACCTTTAAGCAGCTCTTAATGGTTGGTGGAATGGATAAGTATTTTCAGATTGTAAAATGCTTTAGAGACGAGGATTTACGTGCAGACAGACAGCCGGAATTTACACAAATTGACTGTGAAATGGCCTTCGTAGAGCAAGAAGATGTTTTGAATATCTTTGAAGGAATGACCCGTCATTTATTGAAAGAAATAAATGGTGTTGAGGTTGCTGAGTTTCCAAGAATGACATTTGACGATGCCATGCGTTTGTATGGAAATGACAAGCCAGATATCAGGTTTGGAATGGAGTTTGGAGAACTGAATGAAGTAACAAAGCACAAAGAATTTAAAGTGTTTAACGAGGCAGAATTAGTCGTTGGAATTGCAGTTCCAGGAGGAGCTTCGTACACTCGAAAAGAAATAGACAAACTCATAGACTGGGTGCGCAGACCGCAAGTAGGTGCTTTGGGTATGGTGTATGTAAAATGCAATGAGGATGGTACCTTTAAATCATCTGTAGATAAATTTTACGACCAAGAAGACTTGGCGGCATGGGCAGCCAAAACGGGTGCCAAAGCAGGAGATTTGATCTGTGTCTTGTCTGGAAAAACAACCAAGGTAAGAGCACAGTTGTCTGCCTTGAGAATGGAAATGGCAGAACGTCTTGGATTGAGAGATCCAAAAGTATTTGCACCCTTATGGGTTGTTGATTTCCCATTGTTGGAACTCGACGAAGAAACCGGACATTACCATGCAATGCACCACCCATTTACATCACCAAAACCAGGACAATTGGCCTTGTTGGATAGCAAGCCAGGAGAGGTCAAAGCAAATGCCTATGACTTGGTATTGAATGGAAATGAAATAGGTGGAGGTTCTATTCGTATACACGACAAAGAAATGCAAGCAACCATGTTTAAGCACCTTGGATTTACCGAAGAGGAAGCAAAAGCGCAATTCGGTTTCTTGATGGATGCTTTTGAATATGGAGCACCACCGCACGGTGGATTGGCTTTTGGATTGGATAGACTGGTTGCCATTTTAGGCGGACAAGAAACCATTCGCGATTTTATCGCATTCCCAAAAAACAACTCGGGTAGAGATGTAATGATTGATGCACCTGCACCAATTGATGCAGAACAGCTAAAAGAATTAAGCATTCAGTTAGACATGCCCTCTTAAAAAGCAATATCCTTGTAGTTCAGTTTTCACTGCATACAGCGAGATATCAAAATATACAAATCCTATTCTAGTTTTAGAATAGGATTTTTTAGTACTTTTAAACGATGAGAAAATTTGTTTTTACAGGAATGTTGTTGCTCACAATGCTCTCCTATGGCCAACAATTAACAGGGGAGCAGTTGCTAGAAAAAGCAATTCAATACCACGATCCGAATGGCAATTGGAGTCGTTTTAAAGGAGCTTTCCAGGTAACGATGCAAACACCTAAAAAGCCAAAGAGAGTCACCCGAATTGCTATTGATTTGCCAGCACAACGTTTTTCTGCAAAAGCAGTCTCTCAAGAAAACACCACCGAATATCAAATAGACAAAGAAACTGTTCGAATTGTTTTTAATGGCAATCAGCATCCGTCAGAAGCGCTTAAAAAGAAGCACAAATTGAGTGCTGATCGTGCGAAGATGTATCAAGATTACTATACCTATCTGTACGGTTTGCCCATGAAGCTAAAAGATCCTGGAACGATTGTTCATGAAGAGGTAACCCTTAAAAATATGAACGGGAAGTCGTATTATGTGTTGCAGGTGACCTACGATAAAAAAGTAGGAAAAGATACCTGGTTTTTTTATTTTAATACCAGAACCTATGCCATGGAGCGCTATCAGTTTTTTCATGATGTTGCTAAAAATGATGGAGAGTACATTGTGCTAGAAGGCACAGAAATCATTCACGGAATTAAAATGCCTAAAAAACGTGCGTGGTATTTTAATAAAGATGATGGGTATTTAGGTACAGACATTCTTTCTCAAATAAGAGCGTAATTTAAATGTAGTATTCAAAAGATATGGCGAACTTAAAAAACATACTAACCAAAGTGCATATTTGGAGATACAAACATATTTCCGAACGCCAGTTTGTCTATGTGTTGAGTATTTTGGTCGGTTTTTTAGCCGGTGTCGTTACCTTAATTTTAAAAAAATTAACCCACTTTTTTCAAGCAATACTCGAAGGAAATATTATTAAAGAATACAGCAGTTCTTTGTATTTTATCTTTCCAATAATTGGATTGCTCTTGGTCTTTTTAATCAAAAGATATGTGATTAAAAAAGAGATAGGTCACGGTATTTCGACCACCTTGTACGCCATTTCGAAGCGCAGTGGTATCATTGAGAACTATAAAATGTATGCTTCGTTAATAACAGCGCCAATTACCGTAGGATTTGGAGGTTCTGTAGGATTGCAAGGACCGGCTGTAAGCACAGGAGCTGCGTTGGGATCTTATGTGTCTCGGATATTTCATATGAATACAAAAACACGCATGCTTTTGATAGGATGTGCCTCAGCAGGAGCCATGTCTTCTATGTTTAAAGCACCCGTAGCAGCCATTCTCTTTGCAGTTGAGATATTTAGTTTAGACTTGGCCTTTGTGTCGCTAGTACCTTTGTTATTAGCTTCGGTTTCGGCCATTGTGACTTCGTATTTCTTTACTGAAACAAGCGCATTGTTCCATTTTCAATTGCAAGATGCATTCGAAATTAAAGACCTAGCTTTTTATACGATGTTGGGCATTGCTACCGGAGCAGCTTCGGTCTATTTCTCGAAAATGTACTTTGCAATTACGCGTTTTTTTGAGCGTTTTACCAGTCCCTTAAAGAAGTGGATTGTTGCCGCATTGGCTATTGGAGCCATGTTGTTTTTGATTCCGCCTTTATACGGAGAAGGCTATGGATTGATCAATAATTTACTCAAAGGAGATGCCATCTCAGCAGTAGCGGGAATTCCTTTTGCGACAGACCTCAATAATGTATGGATGCTGATTGCTATGTTGGTGTTGGTTGGCGTTTTTAAGGCCATTGCCATGACCACCACATTTGCCGCAGGTGGTGTTGGAGGTGTTTTTATTCCTACCCTATTCATGGGGAGTGTATTGGGAAATGTGATGGCCAAGATCATCAATCAATTTGGATTTCAGGTCTCCGAAACAAATTTCACCCTCATTGGTATGACTGGTCTCATGGCGGGTGTATTGCATGCACCCTTAACCGCTATTTTCTTGATTGCTGAAATTACAGGTGGGTATGATTTGTTTGTGCCATTAATGCTTGTAGCAGCTATTTCATATGCCTTTACAAAGTATTTTGTGTCCAATTCTATTTATACCGTAGCATTGGCAAAAAGAGGCGAACTCATTACACATAACAAAGACAAACATGTACTTATGATGCTGCAGTTAGAGAAAATCATAGAGACGAACTTCGTGGCTGTTTGTCCTGAAATGACTTTGGGAAGTCTCCTGAAGGAGGCGGTTTCAAAGTCGAATCGGAATATTTTTCCGGTAGTTGATGAAGCTTCACAATTTTTAGGAATTGTGCTGTTAGATGATATTCGTGCCATTATGTTCGATCAAGAGCTCTACGATACCGTTGCGGTTTCTGCAGTGATGAAAAGTGCTCCTGCCATCATTTTTCACGACGATTCTATTGAGAAAGTCATGCAGAAGTTCAAAGAGAGTGGTGCCTGGAATTTGCCCGTTGTTACCCATGGAACTTATGCGGGCTTTATATCAAAATCGAAACTACTCACAGCCTACAGAAATAAATTGATAGCCGTTACTTCCTAAGAAGTGCACGCATGGCATCCGGAAAATCTGTAAACCCACCATCAGCACCTGCCTCATAGAGGAGTACATCGACCATTTCTTCAAAAGAATTGAATTCGTCTAAAGCATCTGCTCTAAACGTATAAGGATGCACTTGTAAACCCAATTCATGGGCGTCAGTAACCAAGGGTGTGAAATAAAATGCAGCACCCTCTTTCTTTGCCAATAGTTGTTTGTACCAAGGGCCAATTCCGTTGGCATAGCTAGCATACTGTGTTAGGTTTTTGTGTTGTTCTTCAAACTGAATTAGCTGCACTAAAAATAAGTCAGAGTGCAAGATTTCACGAATTCGTTGCAACTCTTTCGCATCAAAACATTGCAACATGCACGTGTCCTCTTTGGAGGTATAGCCATAGGTTGTTAGAACCTCGAGAACAATAGTAGAAATATCCTTTCCTTCTGTGTGATGAAAGGACGGGTTCTTAATCTCTGGATAGATGCCAATATCGTTTCCGGTACTGCGGTTTAACCCTTGAATCAATTCGATCTCTTGTGCTAAAGAATGCAGTCTAAAAGAACTCTGGCCTTTAGGAAAGCGTTTTGGGTAGCGTTGCTGTTGAGAAACAGGGTCAAATCGCTCAGTAATTGCTAAGGTTTGTAATTCTTTAAAGGTAAAGTCTATCACATAAAAATGGCCGTCAGCTCTCTTTCTACTCGAAAACTTGTTGCGAACATCCGAGACATCATCCAAGCGAATATCATGAATAACCACAGGAATATTGTCTTTGCTCAGTACCACATCTTGCTCAATATAATCGGGTTGCATGGCATAGGCCATGGCTTTAGACTCCATCGTGTGTTCTGGCAAATACCCCGAAGCGCCACGATGCGCAACAATAATTTTTTTGTCGTATTGCTTGTGTGCAGGTGAGCAACACAAAAAGAGACAAAGAACAATAAGAAGAGAATGAGTTCGCATAAAAAAGATTTAAAAAATTAAAGGTAGAACTTTTTGTAAATTTGTAGCCTATTTAAAGAAAACAGAAGATGAAATTATTGTTAAAAGTGTTGTTTGCAGTATTTGTTGTTTGGCTATGTGTGGGGGTTTACCTCTTACAAACACAGCACCCAAAAGCGCAAGTAGTGATGGGATTAGCCGTCTTTTACCTCTCTTTTGTATTGATGCCTATTTTTATCTACTATCGCTATAGAGATGGGAAATACAAAAAATATCAGCTCAATGATGAGAAGATTAGAGAACTTTTAAAAAATAAAGAAAACCAATAAAAAGAGCTATTTTCAAAAGGTACTTTTTGTTTTGTTAACCTAAACAATGCGTTTTCTTAACAGCATGCACTGTTTGTAATTCAGCTGGTCAAGGTATCTTTGTACTATCGAATTGAAAGATACTAACGGTTCAGGGAAAAGTAAATAAATCTTGCCTCGAACCCATAATGAGCATATAAAAGAAAAAGAAAGAATTATTTGAATTGAAATGCAGAGCCTCCCTCAAATAGATGGAGGTTTTTGTATTTTAGACTTTCTATTTCTTTGTATATTTGCCCCATATGATAGACGCAATAGAAGTGGTTTCAGAGAAAGCCGTATTGATTGGAGTAATTACCCAATTGCAAGATGAAGTTCAGTCTGAAGAATATTTAGATGAACTAGAATTTTTAACAGAAACTGCTGGCGGTGTTGCGGTAAAAAGATTTACTCAAAAACTAGAAAAACCACATCCTAAAACCTTTATTGGCGCAGGAAAACTAGAAGATGTTGCGGCGTATATTGTATCGCACAACATTGGTACTGCTATTTTTGATGACGAATTGTCTCCTGCACAAATTAGAAACATAGAAAAAGTACTTGATTGTAAAATTTTGGACAGAACCAATCTGATCTTAGATATTTTTGCTCAAAGAGCGCAAACCAGCTCTGCAAAAACACAAGTAGAATTGGCGCAATGCCAATATCTGCTGCCTCGATTAACCCGTCTTTGGACACACCTTGACAAGCAAAAAGGAGGTATTGGAATGCGTGGTCCAGGGGAAACAGAGATTGAAACAGACCGACGTATCATTCGAGATAAAATTACCATTCTTAAAAAGAAATTAGCGACCATTGATAAACAAATGGCTGTACAGCGTAAAAACCGTGGTAAAATGGTGCGTGTAGCATTGGTAGGATATACCAATGTAGGAAAGTCTACGCTAATGAACCTCATTAGTAAAAGTGATGTGTTTGCAGAGAACAAGTTGTTTGCAACTTTAGATACCACTGTACGTAAAGTAGTGGTGAAAAACATTCCGTTTTTAATGACAGACACCGTAGGATTTATACGAAAGCTACCGACCCAATTGGTAGAGTCATTCAAGTCTACCTTAGATGAGGTTAGAGAAGCCGATTTACTGATACATGTGGTAGATATTTCACACCCTAATTTTGAAGATCATATTGCCTCTGTAAATACCATATTACAAGAGATTGAAAGCGCCAATAAACCCTGCATTATGGTGTTTAATAAAATTGATGCCTATCAACATCAAACCATCGATGAAGATGACTTGGTGACAGAGAAAACCAAGGCTCATTATACCTTAGGCGATTGGCAAAAAACCTGGATGAGTGACCTTGAAACAACGAGTGTCTTTATGTCTGCTGTGAAAAAAGAAAACATCGAAGGCTTTAAAAAAGAAGCCTATGATGCCGTAAAGAAAATTCATATTAAACGATTTCCTTACAATAACTTTTTATACGATGAGTATACGGAGTAGGTTTCTGTATCGCGAATCTTTCTCGAGGCGGTTTTACTCTTCTGTAAAATCGTCAATAATTCCCAAGCGTTTGGCTCTTCTTTCCCAGCTTTTTCTAGCCAAAGCTTGTAGGTCTTCTACCGTATCACTTTCGTCCATGATTTCAAGACCTAATAAGGTTTCGATAATGTCTTCTTGTGTCACCAATCCACTTACAGAGCCATATTCATCTACCACCAAGGCGATGTGTTCTCGCTGCTCAATTAAAAGTTCAAATACTTGTGGAATGGGTACATTTCTTTTGGTGATTGAAATGGTTCTTTTGATTTCGGCTAAGGGTAGGTGGCCATCACCTTTAATAATGGCTTCATACAATTGATCTTTTAAGAAATAGCCCGTAATGTTGTCTGTATTTCCTTCATATAAAGGAATTCTAGAAAAACGTAAATTCGAATTTTCATCAAAAAAGGCTTGTATGCTTTGGGTTTCACTGGCCGATTTTAAAACCGTTCTAGGGGTCATAATGTCTCTTACTTCTACCTCTTTAAAATTAAGTAGATTGCGAATTACTTTGCTTTCAGATTCTTGAAAAACTCCTTCTTTTTCTGCAATATTTGTCATGGCAGAAAAGTCTTCTCTACTCAGCACAGAACCATGTGCAGATTTTCCAAAGAGTGTTGTAAAAAGCTGCAAAAGCCAAAGGATTCCCGTCCATTTAAAGAAAAAAATGAACAGACTCAATGTTTTTGTGCTAAACTTCGCCAACTTTTTCCAGTGGGTGGCTCCAATTGTTTTTGGAATGATTTCAGAGACAATTAAAATCAAAAAGGTCATAATCGCAGAGACTATTCCAACCATATTAACTCCGAAAAAATCGAATGTATAGGGCAGTTGTTCTGCTTGTACCCCTACTAAAATTGCTCCAACCGTGTGGGCAATGGTGTTGAGTGTTAAGATGGCAATTAAAGGCTTGTCAACGTCATTTTTTAAGGCTTCTAGTTGAAGTGCATACGCTTTGTTTTCCTCTTTTTCTACTTCAATAAAGGTGGCAGTTACGCTAAGTAATACGGCCTCAAGAATAGAGCATAAAAAGGAAAAGAAAATAGATAATGATGCAAATATAAGTAGTAGTGTCATGGCCTGTATTGATTGGTTAAAGATACTAAAAAAAGAAAACCGCAAGGAATCCCTGCGGTTCTTTTTATAAGGTGTTGTTGTATTAGAAGATGTAATTCACTCCCAAACCAAAAACTTCTTTAAATTGCACCTTACTGGTGGCATTGTCATCAACAATGGTGTGGAAATTTAAGTTTGTTGATAAGTACTTATTTATCTGCATGACAAAGCTCAATTGGTAATCGATGTCTATATTTTGCGGATTGTCCAAATAATTGGCATATAGATTTAAAATATGTTCCATCGAAATGTTTTCCATCACAGTTGCTTTGTAGTTTAAAGAACTGTTAAAACCAAATTCATAACGTGTATTTTTTCCTACATCAGTTCCGTATTGACCCGAGAATTCATCTGAAACTAGGGTCATTTTAGAGGTGATAGGTGCAATATTGATTTTAAAGTTATCCGATTTTTTCCAAAGCATACCCGGACCGAAGCTGAGGTATCCTGGAGCTAAAAAAGCAGAGGTTTTTATTTTTGGTTCTTGCTGATAGTCAAAACCATCTGTAAATTGTGTTTTGAAGTTCAAAAAGAACGAATATGACCAATTATTCTTAGCTTTTTTCCCGATTAATGAGTTGAATTCAAACCTGTCGTCTGTTTTTCTTGTGCCGTTCCCTTTTACATTATTCAGCCCATAAGCAAGAATTAACTTATTGTCCCAGGTAAAATTTTCTTTACTGTAATTGAAATCATAATTGATTCCTAAATTACCAGAAACGGTGTTGTCTCCTCCTGCAATCCAGTTAGAGAAAGAAGACTGGTTGAGTAAAAAGGAAATGGTTCCTTTTTTCTTCCAGTTAGACTTGATCTCGTTTGGTTTTTCTTGCGCATTGATGGTGCTGATACAGAGTAATAGCGCCCATGCAAGATGTGTTTTTTTTGTCATAATAGCGTGTTTTATGGGTGTGTAATATACTGTTTTTGTCAAAAAGAGGGTGTTATTTTCTGTGAAAAGAATACTTTATACCAAGACCAAATATTTCTCTAAATTGAATTTTACTTGAGGCGTCGTCATTGATGATTGTGTGCAATAGGATGTCCATTGATAAATACCGATTCACCGGCAATGAGAACTGTATTTGATAGTCGATATCTATATTCTGTGGGTTTTCTATATAGTTCGCGTACAAGGCAAAAATATGTTGCATGGTCACATCTTCGAATATTTTAAATTTAAAAAAGGCAGATAAGCTAAACCCTAGTGCTATTTTTGTGTTTTTTCCAGCTTCCACTCCGTAGGACCCTGAAAATTCGTCAGATACGAAAGTGAACCTCGTAGATGCAGGTGCAATGTTAATGGTGGCATTGTCTGATTTTTTCCAAAGCATCCCTGGCCCAAAAGACAAGTAGGCAGGTGCAAAGAAAGTAGAGGTTGCTACTCTTGGTGTTACCTTATAATCATACCCTCTAGAAAATTGCGTCTTTAAGTTTAAAAAGAAGGAAAGAAACCAATCTTTTTGTGTCTTTTTACCGAGCAATGAGTTGTATTCAAAACGGTCACTTGT
>OLHJ01000336.1_pt1 | contig 15605 bp, 12 predicted proteins | sample 1609491 | NCBI WGS metagenome assembly OLHJ01 (sample SAMN05416861, study PRJEB24817) | seawater metagenome | isolation source: Sea water | place: Canada:Atlantic | collected 2013-11
TGCTCAGGAGTCTCGTGGGCTCGGAGATGTGTATAAGAGACAGGCCTTACCTTGACATTAAATAATTACACCATGTTGCTCATTATCTAATGATTTACCCATTAGTTTATTTCATTTTAACCTAATTTAATCACCAATTTAACTTATAACAACCTCGATTTTTTTGATGCAAGGCCTATTGCAATTATCAGTTCGATAAGAAACCAAAACGGTAAAAACAGTAAGCAATAACATTTAAATAATTGGCAATTCAAATAGTGATTAACTTCACTTTTACAGTAATATTCTAATATTAGTATTTAAATGGATGCTAAAATTTGATGATTCCTAAACGGTTAAATCCTTTTTTGTAGGAAACTAAAACAGCCTCACTTTCTGAAATTTTCAAGGAACCTCCAGCTTCAATAATCTCATCTTCAGGAATGATTTCATAACTAACGTTCTCTTTGGTCATATCCCCAGTTATTATGTCGAATGACACTTTGTAAGTTTGATATTTCTTCATAGAAAACGCCACTTTATGATTTTTATCATTTTCAGGATGAGCCTTGGTATCGTTAAACATGATAATAAATTCGTCTTCCACATGAAACGGAACATACGACCAAAAATCATACATTTTTGGTTCCTTATCCACCTCCATAAATAAATCTATCAATCCGGTATGAGGTGATCTTGAACGCTCCGTTTTATAAGTATAGGTATAGGTATAATTCTCAGCTCCAGGATGAGTAGAAGTAGCAAATCGTTTCTCTTCTACCGTAGTTTTGGTTACTTGAGGATAAGAGTAAACTGCTACCTGTCCCTTATAAAGAACGTTTTCCCATACCACATTTCCGAATTCATCAATTTTTATAACAATAACATTTCCAAAATAATGGGTTTGTCTTTCTGAAGTTTCCACCATATTATAAAATTCAGCATGAACTATGTAGCCTCCATCTGAGGTAGAATAAACACCATTTACTTCGTATCCAACATCTATGGGTAAACCCTTTCCCTTTTTCATGGATTTCACCACTTCTTTTTCGGAATGAATTTTTGCTAATAATTCTTTAGAAAATGGCTTCATAGTTTTGTCTAACACCTCTAAATTTGCCGTGCTTAGGGTGGCAGTGTATACCCCCGTATATCCGCCAAATTTTATTTTCACATCGTTTAAATCTGAATAAAATCCAACTACTTGAAAAGTTGCTTTATCATCTGAAAAGAACAAATAAGGTTTATAAATACCACGTTCTTCAAAGCCAACGGTTTTATTTCCGGTTTCCTCACCATCAACATTTACAGAGGTAACGGTAAAAGAATATTCAGGAATTTTTTCATCTAAAAACTTGGTTTCCTCCACACAAGACAGATAGCTCCCATCATTATTTAAATACACACTTAAGTTAAATAAATCCTTGTTCTTTCGTTGCAAATTAAACTCACGGTTCATTCTTCTTTCTGATACTTTTGATAAACCATTATCAAAAACCAACAGATCAGATTTGTACATCGCCATTTGTTTATCAAGTCTGGCATAGATTAGCATAAACTTTGATTTGTCTTTAGAGAATTCAACAAAAATATTGGGATTAATAACCTTATTTACATCATCTTGCTCAAACAAAAGTATAGGCTCACCTTCTATTTTACCCAAAGAGGAAATGGTAAAAGCATACACTTTGGCCCTATTTTTTTTAAGGCTATACCCCAAAGCTACAGGACCATTTTTCAGTAAGACCATATCAAATAACACTACCTTAACCCCGTCCGTTTTAGGCAATTTTATTACTTCCGAATAAATAGGCTTTTTACTTTCCACTGAAATGGCCGTAATACAAGGCTTTCGAACTATCTGAATACCAATGTTCACTTTCATATCAGATTCAACATAAAGCGTTTCGTTTTGAAATCCTATGATATCTTCATAATCAGTTTTGTCTTTAAAAGGTTCTCCCCAATCCATAGAAATGTTTTGAGCATTTAAATAAGTAGAAAAAAGGATGGCAAGAATTAAAAAATTATTTTTCATCGAAGAAAGGTTTTGAATTAAATTATGAAGCCCCAAATTTAGTCTCAGGTTTAGAATACGCCACATTAATAACCCAATATTTATAATTAAAGTTTTTAAAAACTTGTCCTTGGTATTGGGTGTATTAACTATTAATAACTTTAAAGAATTAAGTGAACATTAACTTTATAATACTCTAGGAATTCAATATTATTGCACGTCATTTTTTTTTCGATGGAAAGCGAGGACAGAAAAGAACAAGTTAAACAACTATTTGCGCAATTTTTAGCGCAAAACAGGCATAGAAAAACGCCTGAACGCTTTGCTATACTCGATGAAATTTACAGTCAAGAGGGACATTTTGATGTAGAATCACTTTACAATCAAATGACTAGTAAAAAATACCGTGTGAGTAGAGCTACCCTGTACAACACCATAGAACTTTTATTGGCTTCCGGATTAATTAGAAAACATCAATTTGGTAAAAATCAAGCCCAATTTGAAAAAGCTTTTGCCAGCAAGCAACATGATCATTTAATTGACGTACAAACGGGTAAAGTAATTGAGTTTTGTGATCCACGAATTCAAATGATAAAAAATAGCATTGCCGAGCAATTTGGCGTAGAAGTACTGCACCATTCGCTCAATATATACGCTGATTTTTCAGCCAAAGACAAGAAATAAGAATTCAAACATTTGATAATAAATCAAAATGCAAGCAGACGTATTATTAGGACTTCAATGGGGAGATGAAGGAAAAGGAAAAATTGTTGACTTTTTAACTCCAAAATATAACATCATTGCTCGTTTTCAAGGGGGTCCAAACGCAGGTCATACTCTAGAATGGGACGGAAAAAAACACGTTCTTCACACTATTCCTTCTGGAATTTTCAGAGAAGAGTCAATCAACCTAATTGGTAACGGTGTAGTAATTGACCCAGCTATTCTTAAAGGTGAAATTGAGGCTTTAGAACCGTTTAATGTAGACATCAACGCAGTACTACAAGTTTCTCGGAAAGCACATTTAATTGTTCCAACGCACAAATTACTGGATGCAGCTTCTGAGCAAGCCAAAGGAAAAACAAAAATTGGTTCTACATTAAAAGGTATTGGCCCAACTTACATGGACAAAACCGGTAGAAATGGTTTACGTGTAGGTGATACAGAAGGTGATCAATTCTTAGAAAAGTACAACGCTTTAAAAGAAAAGCACTTAAAAATCTTATCGCAATACGGTTTTGATTTGTCATCTTTAGATGGATTAGAAAAAGCCTTTATGGCGGGTGTGGAGCGTTTGAAAGAAATTCCATTCGTAGATTCAGAACACTTAGTTAACAACGCATTAGATGCTAACCAAAGAGTTTTAGCCGAAGGCGCACAAGGTTCTTTATTAGATATTGATTTCGGTTCTTATCCATACGTTACTTCTTCTAACACGGTTACTGCTGGTGCTTGTACGGGATTAGGCTTAGCTCCCAATAAAATTGGTGAAGTATTCGGAATCTTTAAAGCGTACTGTACACGTGTTGGTTCAGGTCCATTCCCAACGGAATTATTTGACGAAGACGGAGCCAATTTAGCTAAAAACGGTCATGAGTTTGGGGCTACTACTGGAAGGCCAAGAAGATGTGGTTGGGTTGATTTACCGGCATTAAAATATGCAATCATGGTAAACGGTGTTACGAAATTAATTATGACTAAAGCAGATGTGTTAAGTGGCTTTAAGAATATTAAGGTATGTACTCACTACAACTATTTAGGTGAACAAATTGATTACTTCCCGTATGATATTGTTTCTAACGAAGCGGTTCCAGTATACCAATCATTTGACGGATGGGAAGATGACTTACAAAATCTTTCAGGTGAAGCTGATTTCCCTGCGGAATTGGTTACTTACATGGAATTCTTAGAAAAAGAACTAAATGTGCCAATTTCTATTGTGTCAGTTGGTCCGGATAGAGAAAAAACCATTGTAAGAGATCAAACTATTCTTGAATAGGAAATGATAAAAAAGAATAAAAAAGTGATTAGATGGAAATTTAATCACTTTTTTTGTACGCCTTTTTAAGAAAATGAAAAACAACGCTTTTTCCATAGCAATTATTAGTCTCCTGACTTTGGTAACCCTAAGTTTACCACAAATGGTTATGGCCCAAAAATCTAACAAGATTAAAATATTGGGTGCTAAGGGCGGAACCATGGACACCAAAAAAGGCACCCGTACTTTGGTAGGTAATGTACGATTTAAACAAGGGAAAACCCTAATGTACTGTGATAGCGCAATTTCATTTGCAAATTCCAGTATGATGAAGGCCTTTGGTCATGTAAAAATTGTTGACAAGCAGCAAAAAACCACCATGACCGGTGATTCGCTTATTTATGATGGAGTGAAACACTTGGGGCAATTACGTGGTACCATTACGCTAGTTAACGAAACACAAATATTAAAAACCAGACGTCTAGATTTTGATACCCGAACTAAGTCTACCCGTTATTATGGTGGTGGTGTAATTACCAGTAAGGAAGACAACTCTATTCTCACAAGTGACAAAGGGTATTATAATACCCAATCTAAAATCTTCTTTTTCAAAACAGATGTAGAATACATTACTGATGAATACACAATTCTATCGGATACTATGGAATACGACACCGAAAATGAAGTGGTTAGATTTCATGGGCCAACTGATATCATTAGCGACTCCAATACCATTTATTGCGAACAAGGTTATTACGACCAAAGAAACAAATACTCCAACTTCTCGGGTAATGTAAAAATGACCTCACCCGAACAAACCTTAATGGCCGATAGCGTAGTGTATTTTGAAGCCAAAAAATCAGGGCAAGGTTTTGGACATGTAGTGATCCTAGATACCAATAACAACACAGAGGTTTATGGAGATTACGCTCGATACAATAATTTAGAAAAAACATCTTTAGTTACTGGATCACTAAGGTTAGTCATGGCTTTTACAAAAGACACGCTGCAATTGCATTCAGATACTTTGCTAACCCATATGGACCCAACGGGAGAACACCGTTTAGTACACGCGTTTCACCATGTGAAGTTTTTTAAACCCGATATGCAGGGAAAATGTGATTCTCTAAGCTTTTCAGAACTGGACTCAACTATCAGAATGTTCTACACTCCAGTGGTTTGGATAGACAGTAATCAAGTAACGGGTAAAGAAATTATCATTAAAAACGTGGATGGCGAAATCCAAGGTATCGATATCTACGAACAAGCATTTATTGCTTCTGAAGAAGACTCAGCTTTGTATAACCAGGTACGTGGAAAATCATTGCATGCCCACTTTAAAAACAATGCTATTTATAGAATTGACGTGAACCGTTCTGGTCAAACCATTTATTATGTGCGTGATGAAGATAAGGAACTAATGGGTATGAATCGTCTAGATTGCAGTAACATGAGTATTTTTATGGATGATGATGGCATTAACAACATCAAATTCTACAAACAACCTGACGGAAATTTTTTACCTATGGCTAAGGTAAAGGAAGACAGTAAACTATTACGCTATTTTTACTGGAGAGAGAACGAACGACCAAAAACGGTGGAAGACATTTACAACTGGACTCCCGTGCCTGATTATATAATTAGAAGGCGTCAAAGCAGGTAACCCCTTTTAAAACTTATACCCCACGGTTAATGCATTTATTGGGTTATAACTCATAAAGAAAACAGCTGGCGCGGGATAATTAATATCATAGAAAATGGCATTATATGTTTGAAATTGTAAACCCAAATTCATATTCATTTCTAATCGGACGTTTATTCTTTTTGCAATTGAATAATCAACTCCAATGGTTGGTGACAACCCTACAGAGAAATGGGTTAACTCATATAAAATTGCCTCACACCTTTCACAATAAGTGTAAGGAAGCCTTCCGTCCGTATATCCATAATTAAAGGCTAAATCCATAGCGGTAATTAATTGAAGTTTCTTACCTCCAAATCGCCTTTCGTACCGGCCGAAAAATCTACATACCACAATTTACCTTCATACATTTGATATTGTCCATCACTAGGTTTGGGCGGTCCATCTGGAAACTTTACCAATGCGTATTGCGCATTTACTCGAATAGCAGACTTTGAAAAATGATGCCTATAAACCAACCCATTTAAATAACTAACCTTAGGGGTGTAATTCCAAAAGTTATAATATTCATCTTCCAATACTACACTTGCCGCTTTGTAACTAAACAAATTCAAGCTAAGTTCATTTTTGAATTCGTGATCTAATTTCTTTCCTCCATCAGATTGGGCATAAGATGTAAAAGTTAACAAACTAGCTAATAGAATTATTGTTGTAAGGTAAATACGCATAATAGTGAATCAAAGTACTGGAAACGCAGGGCGACCATATTTATTGCAAAAGCAAAAACAACCGCTACCACACTTATACTTATTGTATTTGCATAAATTTTACTTATACATAAATCTATTTTTACCATACAATTCTGTGACAAAATCTACCCTTCATCTTGTATTTCCTCTGTAAATTTGCATAACGAAAATCAATTGATTTTTATTTTACATTAAAACCAGAGTAATTCAACACATAAATAATCAACCATGAAAAATGCACTTTTTGCAGCCGTATTAGGGCTTTCCATCGCAAGTTGTGGAGGTAATGAAGAAACAAAACAGGTAGCACCTTCTATTCCATCCACACCAGCTACTCCAGCAGAAACTTCTACCACTCCTGAGAATACTTATTCTAAAGATTATAGCGCTCTAGATGAAAAAGCGCGCAACTTTTTTGGGGCATTACCAGATGTAGCTGAAAACCCAAACAATCCATTAACGGAAGAAAAAGTGGTATTGGGAAAGACCTTATATTTTGATAAAATCTTATCAAAAGACAACACACAAAGCTGTAATACCTGTCATAATTTAGATACCTATGGTGTGGATAACAATTCTTTTTCTGCCGGGAATGATGGTGGATTAGGAGGCCGTAATTCGCCAACTACTTTAAACGCAGCATTACACATGGCGCAGTTTTGGGATGGTCGCGAACCAGACGTAGAAGCCCAAGCAGGAGGTCCAGTTTTAAACCCCGTAGAAATGGCAATGGCTAGTGAAGAAGATGTAGTAGAAAGACTAGAAAATAGCGACCTATACATTGACCTATTTGAAGAGGCTTTCCCATTGGATGAGACTCCTATTAGCTATGAAAACATGAAATTAGCTATTGGAGCCTTTGAGAGAAAGTTAATTACTCCTGCTCCATTTGATGCTTACATGAAGGGAAACAGCACCGCTTTAAACGAAGAAGAAAAGGAAGGATTAAACACTTTCATTGAGGCTGGTTGTACTACCTGTCATATGGGTCCTTTACTAGGTGGTAGCATGTATCAAAAATTTGGATTACATGCCGATTATTGGGAACATACCAAGAGCGCTAAAAAGGATGAAGGTAAATTTGAAGTTACTGGAAACGAAGCCGACAAATATGTTTTCAAAGTACCGTCTTTACGTAACATTACAAAAACAGCCCCTTACTTTCATGACGGAAGTGTAGCCAGTTTAGAAGAAGCTATAGCCATAATGTCGGTTACTCAAGTGGGTAAAGAACTTACTCCAGAAGAAGCTAAAAGCATAGCCGTCTTTTTAGAGACCTTAACGGGTGAAGTTCCTGCAGAACTAAAAAATTAATCATTCTAATTTCATAAAAAAGGCGGCCAATGGCCGCCTTTTTTATGTTTACAATTATTGAAATTGACTGATTTTCCTTCTACTAATCCTTCTTTTTAATCCTATTTTTGGCTTTCAATTTATTTCCCAAATGAAGCAATCACAAGCATTAGATATTCTTAAATCAGGAGAAAACGTTTTCTTAACCGGATCAGCAGGTGCGGGCAAAACCTACGTTTTAAACCAATACATAGATTATTTAAAAGCGCGTAAAATTCGTGTGGCTGTAACTGCTTCTACCGGTATTGCCGCCACTCATATGGGGGGGGCTACTATTCATTCTTGGGCAGGTATTGGAATTAAGGATCGCTTAACCTTATCTGATTTAAAATCGATGAGTAGTAAGCAATACTTGAAAAAAAACTTAGAAAAAGTAAAGGTTCTCATTATTGATGAAATTTCTATGTTACATAGAAACCAAATTGAAATGGTGAATCAAGTCCTGAAACATTTCAAAAATCAAAAAGGGGCGTTTGGTGATATTCAAGTCATTTTTGCTGGAGATTTCTTTCAGCTCCCTCCTATTGGCGATACGCCAATTCGTGAACGTTTTGCATTTATGGCCAATGCTTGGGTTGAAGCCGATTTAAAGATTTGTTACCTCACGGAACAATACCGTCAGAGTAATAACTCGTTAAACCATATTTTGAATGAAATTAGAACGGGTGAAGTTTCTCAAAGTTCAATTTTACGATTAGAAGCCGCATCCAGTACAGTACTTAAAAATAACTGGGAACCAACGAAACTGTATACCCACAATGTAGATGTAGACCGCATCAACAAAGGTGAACTAGCCAATTTAAAAGGTAAAACCAAAATTTTTAAAGCGCAGACCAAAGGGAACCCGAAGATTTTGGAATCTTTCAAAAAGTCCGTTCAAGCAGCTGAAGTTATTGATCTAAAAGTGGGCGCTAAAGTGATGTTTGTAAAAAACAATCCAGAGGCAGGTTACATCAATGGTTCATTGGGTGAAGTTATTGGGTTTTCTGAAGATATTGGCTTTCCCATTGTGCGTTTATTAAACGGAAAGAAGATTACGGCCGCATTAGATTCTTGGAGTGTTGATGACGATGCCGGTAAATCGTTAGCTAAATACGATCAAGTACCATTACGGTTAGCTTGGGCAATAACCGTACATAAAAGTCAGGGAATGACTTTAGATGCTGCTGAAATTGATTTAAGTAAGACCTTTGAAAAGGGACAAGGATATGTAGCGTTATCTCGTTTAAAGGAAATTGAAACCTTGAAATTACTTGGTTTTAATAGAACCGCTATTGAGGTAGATAGTTTAGCGCTAAAAGCCGATAAACGTTTTCAGGAACTTTCCTCAGAAAACGAAATTCGTTTTATTGATCAAAAGAAATTGGAACGAGAAGCCCGTGAATTTATAGAATGGGCGGACGGCTTAACCGATCCAAAGGAGATTGAAAAACACGCTAAAAAAGAAAAAGCTAAGTCGTTCAAAAAATCTACTTACGAGCAAACAAAAGATTTGATAGACAAGGAAATGAACATACTTGAAATAGCAGAAGAACGTGGTTTAGGAGTAAGTTCAATTATTACCCACCTCATCAAATTGAAAGCAGAATACCCAAAGCTAAACTTAGACAAGTTTAAACCTAACGCGGCTGACCTTAAAAAGATAAAAGCTGCACATACCAAGTATCAAAAGGTAAAGTCAAAAGACGAACCCTTAAAACTAGGTGTTATCAGAAACATGCTCCATAATGAGTATGAATACTCGGATATAAAATTGGCATTGTTGTTTATTTAAATCCTAGCTTGATAAGTAAATAACTCGTGATAACGGCCTTCTAATCTTATGAGGTCATCATGGTTACCTTTTTCTTTAATGGCACCATTTTCAACTACTAAAATTTGATCGGCTTGACGTATCGTACTTAAACGATGAGCTATTACAAACGTAGTTCTTCCCTTCATTAACTCCGTTAAACTACGTTGAATTAATGCCTCGCTTTCGGTATCTAAATTGGAGGTAGCCTCATCCAGTATTAAGATCTTAGGATCAGCTAATACGGCCCTAGCAATGGCAATTCTTTGACGTTGCCCACCTGATAATTTCACGCCTCGTTCACCAATAACGGTTTCTAAACCATCATCAAATCTATCTGTAAATTCGTTTACATAGGCAGCTTTAACCGCTGCTTCCACTTGTTCATCAGTAGCCTTAGGTCTAGGGAAAATGATATTTTCACGGATGGTTCCTTCAAACAAAAAGTCATCTTGTAATACCACTCCCAAATTGGCTCGGTAACTACTTAACGTCACCTTACTCAAATCTTGCCCATCAATTCTTACCACCCCACTATTTGGGTTCATGAAAGAAGATACGAGTCCCGCAATAGTACTTTTACCCGAACCACTAGAACCAACCAATGCCGTTACCGAACCCGAAGGAGCGTCAATATCAATACCATGAAGCACTTCCTTTTCTTCTTCGTAGGCAAATGCCACCTTTTCGAAGGTTATATCTCCTTTTACGTTCTTTAATTCATTGGTTCTATCCTTTAATTGATTTTCATCGGTAAGATTCATTAACTCTTCAGTACGATCTAAACCTGCAAATCCTTCGGTTAACTGACTACCAATATTACTCATCTGCACCAGTGGCGTAATCATAAATCCTAAATACAACGTAAAGGCTAAAAACTCACCGAAAGTCAAGGTATCATCAATAATATAATAACCTCCAATTCCCATAATACCCGCAGAAGCTAAACCCAGTAACAAGGTAGCCGAGCTAGTTACCAATGCCGTAGATGTTAAACTCTTCTTTACGTTTAAAAACAAGCGATCCACCCCCTCCTGAAACGTAGTTATTTCTTGCGCTTCTGCATTGAATCCTTTAATCACTCTTATTCCGTTTAAGGTTTCGGTTAATCTACCAGTAACTTCAGCATTAATTTTTCCTCGTTCTCTAAAAATAGGACGAATGAAGCCAAAGGCTTTCATGGCCACTACCGCAAAAATAGATACTGGAATCAAGACAAATGCCGTCATCTTCGGACTGATATCAATCAACAAAAACAAGGAAATAATTGCGGTCAGAGAACCACCAATTAATTGAACCAATCCCGTACCTACTAGATTCCGAACACCTTCTACATCGGTCATGATACGCGAAACCAATTCTCCTGATTTGGCATTATCAAAAAAGTTAATGGGTAAGCCCAATACTTTTTGTTGTACTCGAACTCTTAATTCTGCAATTAATTTCTGGGCCTCCACGCTTAATAACTTGGTCAATAAAAACGAGGTAATAGCCTGAACTACAATAGCAGCTACTACCCAGGTTAATACCATGTAGAGTTTATCTAAGTCTTTGTTTTGCACCACGTCATCCATTAAAACTTTGGAAGCCCCCGGTAATACCAAACTGGCTAAACGACTGATAATAATTAAGATTAATCCAACAAACAGCATATTTCTTCTTGGCCAAATAATGGTTTTGAAGACGCTAGATATAGTAGTTTTTGATTTGCTCATATAATTGTGATTACGCTAAAAAATAGCGGAACAAATTTACGACTCTATTTTACATGAAGGGGTTATTTAGGTTTGTTAACGTTTGAGGCATAAAAAAAGGGAGAGTGATTATCACTTTCCCTTTTTGTTTTTTCAAGACCTTTTAAGGCATATGGACCGGTTTCAATATGGTAATCTGTTCATTTGAAATAGCAAATCGCTCATCGTTTTCCTTGAACGTAATTTGTAAGGTCGATTCATTAGAAAGCTTAGAACCCTTAATTTTATTCATTTTTCCAGAATACGTACCTGTAGTTTCATTCCTTAAAAAGATGGCACACTGATAATCTTGAAAATGAATACTATCGGGTTGAAAATCATCACCTACTGTATAGATATCTAATTTAAACTCAATGGAATTTGTACCGCCTTGAACTCCCGATATCCACTCCTGAACGGTTACATTCTCTACTTTCATCTTATTCACCAATTCTTCGGCAATTACATTTTTGGACTGCGTTCCCTTGTTCGAATTCGTGCAGGATCCAAAAGCAAGTATCAAAGCAGCAACCATTAAGCCTAACATTCTCATTTTTCTCATCATTCAATTACAAACTTAATTTTTGCTTTTTTCTTATCGGTAGAAAGGTTAATAAAATAAACACCTGAGGGAACATTTAATTCCACAGGAAACAGATTACCTGAATCTAATTTTCGGTAAACTTGTTTTCCAGTCAAATCAAATACTTGAATTTCAACATTCTTATGCTCAGCTCCCAAATCCACATTGAACTTTCCATCATTTGGGTTTGGAAATAACCTCACCTGTGAATCGAAGCTATTTTCAATTACTGATGCCACCGGAATTCCGGGACGAATAGTATAATGGTATCTATACGTTTCAGTAGTATCATTTTTTTGACCAACAGCAAATACTTTAAAATACATTTCCGTACCTTCAGCATAAAGTTTGAACGGAACATCTGTGGTCCATGTACTATCAGAAACATTAGACATGGGAATATTTCTTAGTAAACCAAGGGTATCCTTATTCCATTGAACAAAAACACTTTTTAAAGGTTGATCATATGAAATGGTTACTGATACATTTTCTTCATACCCTGATCTTGGTCGGGTTGAAGATGGCGGGTTGGTTATTTGGGTGGTTTCAATGGCAGGATAATTTTCTCTGTTTAACAAACTAACTTCCCATAAACCTCTTCCCCAGGTAATTGCATTTAAGGTATTAGATCCCTCATGAATTTCAAGATCATTTACGGCCACATTTGGCAATCCAGCACCAAACTCAATCCAGTTAGAACCGTTCATTGGCATTGCGTAAACACCAATTTCTGCACCTAAATAAATAGTTCGTTCACTTGTATGATCAATAACTACAGAACGTATAGGCATATCGTTTAAATTGTGAGAAATATTAGTCCAAGAGTAGCCCAAATCATGTGTAATAAACACTTTTGCATTATCTGCTTGATATCTGTTGTAGGTTACTACGATAGTTGAATCGTTGTTGGGATCAAAAGCAAAATCGGTTGGTGACCAGCTCATAGGTAATCCACTCCCAGGATTTCGAAAGGAAAGTCCACCATCTTCGGTAATTCGAATACTGTTACCATTAGAAATAATCATTATTTGAGAATTATTATTGGCGACTGCCGCATTCTGGATAGTTCCAATATTGGGTGTACCCGCTAAATACCATGTATCGCCAAACTCATCCGATTGCCAAATACTATCCGCAAAGGAATAGACACGCATTTGATGCAGAGGATCATAAAACATTGGTGCCGACCAATCACCACTTCCAGCTTCTGGATTAGATGCTCCTTGGCGGGTTTGACCTCCATCTTTAGTAATCTGACGTGTTCCAAATTGCCAACTACCCATCATCCAATCCGTATTTAGTGAATGAACCAATGCCTCCATTCCGTCACCTCCATTCCATTCAAGCCAACCATTGGCATTCATAATACTAGTTCCATTATCTTGGGATCCTGCCATGAATACACTTTTGTTTCCTTGACACACTCCCGCATTATAAAACTCACGAATAGCCGTTCCATCATTCAATCTAGCCCAAGTAGCTCCGTTATCATCGGTTTTTGCTAAATATCCATCCGTACCCACATAAAAAGTACCGTTTAGGCATTCTGCGGTGCGCAAATCGGCATGGGTATAATCATCCGTTGGATTCGTATTTGCCCAAGCGGCAATTTCCGTAAATGTAAATCCGCCATCCGTACTTCCCATAAGATTCAAATAACCATACACCATGTTTAGGGTATCCACATCCGAAACAGCAAAGCCATCGCAACTTTCAGTGGGTACAGATACTAAATCAAAATTTTGTCCCATATCGGATGATTTCCATACCCCATTATCACTAGCGAAATACACAAAATCAGGAGCAACTGGTGAAACCGCAATAAATCCTTTTCTAGAATTGTTTCCAGTAATGGTATTGGAAACGGAATAACTCAGGCCTTGATCATGAGAAATCAAAATATTGTCTTTTGTGGCACTCCAGTAATAGTTATCATAGATGTAAACAATGCTGTCATTGGTTGGATGAAACTCAATATCCGTAATATCCGCGGTACTGCGTAATTGCGTCCAGGTTTGCAAATGGTCATCTGATCTAAAAACCCCTTTATCAGTGCCAATAAAAACCAAGTTAGGTACTCTGGGGTGATACACAATTTTAAAAACACGATCACTGGTACCCATTCCTCCCCAACCTAGGTTAGTTGGATTAAAATTAGATTCCGTCCAGTTGGTTCCTCCATCTACACTTTGGTAAATACCATGGGTAGTATTATTTGCTGCATTTTTTACGTTTATCAAAACGGTATCAGAATTAAATGGGTTCACAGCAATGGTATTTACCCCAGATGCCACTAGAGTATCGGTGGTATTTTCCCAGGTCGTTCCTCCGCTGGTAGATCGCCAAAAACCACCACTACGAGAACCTAAAAAAATATGATTCGTATTGGAGGGGTTGATCCAAAAAGACTCTACTCTACCAATTCCAGGATTATAGCCTTGAGTAATATTATTCGCATCCCAAGGGCCCAGATCTTTCCAGTGGTTACTTCTTGAACGCGTATTGGTATTTGCATTATCCAAAACCATAACGTATCGTTCAGCCGCAAATCTGGATGAAACGTTATTCCGAATACCAGATGGGTAATACTTGCTTTCATTTTCGGCTTTCCATCTCTGATAAGGTTTCCAACCCGAACCTTTCCCCTTTTCATGGGATTCAAAATAAATTTCGGCCGCTTCACAAACTTCATAAAAATTGTAGTTGGGATCATCCATCATTTGTTTGTAATGAATTTGACTATATCCGTTGGTAACTAACATTGCCCCTATAAACACACTTAAAAAATGAGTAACATTTTTTCTCATAGCATAATAATTAATTGGGCTAATATACGTGGTTTACCAAAACCAAACCGAATAACTTTTGTCATATTTTTTCATACCGCTCAATTGAAAAAAGAGTTAAAAAAAACAATAGTTGATGCTTTAAGTGACTGAATATCCTTAAAATGTAAGTTGGTTCAGTTTTTGAACGGAATAAAGCGAATTACTTCCTTTTATACTAACTTGGCAAATCGTAAATTTGTCGCAACATTAAAGCTTATGCGAGTTACGCTATTCAAATTAAATAAACCGAAAAGGTTTTCTTATTCACCGAGACATTATGATCCGGTAATGGAAGACTTAAATAGTCGTGTTAATGTTATTAAATCTGAATTAGACAGAGAATCCAATTCAGGAGGTTCAGATAATGCTGATTTAACACGTTCTAGAATGAGAACAGCTTGGAAAACACCACAAGCCAGAAAGTCAGCAAATAAAACATCTACTATAAGAATAGGTTTTATTGCCATCGTTTTGTTTGGCTTGTTTTACGCCTATTTTTTTACTTCATTTTTTTCCTAATACCATTTAATGGCCGACATAATTAAGCTTTTGCCAGATACTATTGCAAATCAAATTGCAGCAGGTGAAGTTATTCAAAGACCAGCCTCAGTAATAAAGGAGCTAGTTGAAAACTCTGTAGATGCTGGAGCAAGTAGTATATCCGTAGATATCAAAGATTCTGGTAAAACCTTGATTATGGTTACCGATAATGGGAAGGGGATGAACGAAACGGACGCGCGTATGAGCCTAGAAAGACATGCCACTTCTAAAATTGCGTCAGCCGATGATTTGTTTGCCTTAACCACCAAAGGATTTAGAGGAGAGGCAATGGCTTCCATTTCAGCAATTTCACACATGACTATAAAAACTAAGTCGGAAGAATCTGATTTGGGAACTATGATCGAAATCAGAGGGGGCAATATCTGTCTCTTATACACATCTCCGAGCCCA
>OLHJ01000338.1_pt1 | contig 15523 bp, 17 predicted proteins | sample 1609491 | NCBI WGS metagenome assembly OLHJ01 (sample SAMN05416861, study PRJEB24817) | seawater metagenome | isolation source: Sea water | place: Canada:Atlantic | collected 2013-11
TTGAAAGCGTACCTTTCAGGCCGGCAATCTTTGCGTCGCGTATTTTTGCTGATTGACGCACGTCACGGCGCAAAAGAAGTAGATGCAGAGATTATGCAACTTTTGGGCCGTTCTGCGGTTACATTTCAGGTTATTATGACGAAATGCGACAAGATCAAAAAAGATGAATTGCAAAAATCAGTGGAAAAAACCATAGCCGTTTTACAAAATCATCCGGCAGCGTTTCCTGAAATCATCTTGACTTCTTCGGAAAAAGGCGATGGCATTGATACATTGCGTAGCGTTATTGCTACGATGATCTAACATCAAATCCAAATATCGGAACGTCCTATGGCACAAACAAAAGACCCGATTTTTACTCCGATTTTAATCGCTGGATCTTTGATTTTAATGACAGGTTTTGCAATCCGCGCAACGTTTGGCGTCTTTCAAATACCAATCGCCAGCGAATTCGGTTGGTTGCGATCAGAGTTTTCATTGGCGATTGCCATCCAAAACCTTGCTTGGGGAATTGGTCAACCACTTTTCGGCGCGTTTGCTGAAAAATTCGGTGACCGCAAAGCGATTATTTTGGGGGCTATTTTATACGCCATAGGTCTTGTTCTATCAAGTTATGCAACCACCCCAGGCGAACATCAATATTATGCAATACTTGTCGGCTTCGGTGTTGCGGGTACTGGTTTTGGCGTAATCTTAGCCATTGTGGGGCGGGCTGCATCAGATCAAAACCGCTCTATGGCTTTAGGTGTTGCAACCGCATTTGGCTCTGCTGGCCAAATCATTGGCCCACCTGCGGCTGAATATTTACTAGGCTACATGAATTGGAGCTGGGTATTTATCATTTTCGCAATATTGATTTTAAGTTCGCTTCTGTTGTTGCCGTTTTTGCGGTCACCACAGGTTCTTAGTAAAACAGAGTTAGAAGAAACATTATCCGAAATCTTAGGCAAAGCATTTCGCGACCCCTCCTTTACCTTAATCTTTTTGGGCTTCTTTTCGTGTGGTTTCCAGCTCGCTTTTATCACAGCACATTTCCCCGCATTTATTACAGAGGTTTGTGGCCCGATTGCCCAAGATGGGCTTTTGGCGAGTATCGGCGTCAAAACAACATCGTCATTGGGTGCACTTGCAATCGCTGTGATCGGGGCCGCCAATATCGCGGGTACGGTATTGGCAGGTAAACTGGGGCAAACCTATTCCAAGAAGTATTTACTGGCCGCCATTTATACCTTGCGAACGATCATTTCCGCACTGTTTATATTGGCACCAATGACCCCCGTAACGGTGTTGTTATTTGCAGCGTCCATGGGCTTTTTATGGTTAGCATCCGTGCCACTAACCTCTGGTTTGGTGGGGTATATATATGGATTGCGCTATATGGGAACACTCTACGGAATAGTGTTTTTCAGTCACCAGTTAGGATCATTCCTTGGTGTATGGCTTGGTGGCCGACTATACGATATATACGGCAGCTACACCGCCGTTTGGTGGGTAGGTGTTGGTGTAGGTGCATTTTCTGCAATAGTACATTTACCAGTGACTGAACTGCCATTGAAAGGGCGAAAACCTGCTTGATAGAACATCCTATAGTTTGACAGGTTGCCCATGCGGCGTGGTTTCATAGGCCTGTGTCCAGTCTGATTTGCACTGATCCATCACGTCTTTGGTAATTCCGCAGTTCACCTGTAACAAGGTTTCCAACGCATTCAATGCCGCCTGATAATAATTTTCCACCGTATCGCTTTTCGCATCAACCTGAAGTTCACGCAAAGCCGCCCCCAGCGCATTTGACCAGTCATCCGCTGCAATCGCCCCTGTCGCAATCAAGTTCTGTGCAATCGACAGCACTTGTGCCTGCCAAGCCTCGTTAAAGGTCGGTTCATCATCCAAACGCGGAAGCGGTGTTATATGCCTATCAGTTTGCACCAAGATAACTTTCCCACAAATCAAGCGACACGCTGTCGTGCACATTGGCATCTTCGCCCCATAATTCGGTTGCCTTGAAAGACACTGTATAAAGATGCTGTGCTGCCTCAATACCCTTCGCACAGTCATCCGGAAAATGGTGCCCGCCGTGGTGACTAAGGATAATCCCCACCTTGGCGCGTGCGTATTCTGGCAATCGTGTATGCCCTTCATGGCCTATTGCATTGGTTATAACACTTTGCCCAACAGCATATTTTGCGGGTGCTTCAACCGGATGTTCGAACTTAGAGGCCATCGCGCCGTTGTGTTTCAAAACTGCTTTATAATCCACGGTTTCGATTTGCCCCAATGGCCGGGTTTCAGAGATACCACTTTTCAACTCTGCAAAAGTAAAAATCCCAGCGTCTATCATAGCTGCCAAATCTGTTTGCGCCCAACTGTCGAAATACGAACGATTCAAATAATCCTCTGGATCGATCAGCTCACGTGTATGTCGCCACCAGTCGATTGGGATATTGGCCACGCGGGCTGTCCGTGCCATGCCCCATTCACGCCCCTCATAGTCTGCATGAAACGGCTCTTCTGGTTCATTTACATCAACGGGGCCATAGCCCAGCTTGCCGCCTAAATCGTGGATACCATCCATCACACATCCCCTGTTTTCAGGTCACGATCCGTGCCTATCATGGAATTACGTGTGACCAGTTTAGCCAGCTCATCCACAGTCATGCCTTGCGTTCCCGCAGGGCGTTCAGGGATCACCAAATAGCGTAGCTCTGCGGTGCTATCCCAAACATGCACTGCAGTATCTTCGGTTAATTCCACCCCGAACTCTGCCAAAACCGCACGCGGCTCGCGCACCACACGCGAACGATAAGCGGCAGTTTTATACCAGTTGGGGGCCATGCCCAAAATCGCAAACGGATAGCAGGAACACAAAGTGCAAACGACAACATTGTGGCTGTCGGGCGTATTTTCAACTGCCTTCAAATGCCCCGATGCAGGCCCCGCATAACCCATTTCATCCACGGCTTTTGATCCGTCTGCCAGTAACCGCGCCTTAAAGGCGGGGTCTGTCCATGCACGTGCCACCACATGCGCACCGCGCTTGGGGCCAATGTCATCGGCATAGACCTCAACCCAACGATCAATATTTTCACTGTTCACCAGGCCTTTTTCAACCAAAATGGTTTCCAGCGCTTTTACACGCAGTGCAGGGTCAGATGGCAAATGGCTGTGCAAATGTTGATGGATTTTTGTAATATTCTTTGGGTCAAAACTTGGCATGGGTTTACTCCTTAAACGTGCTGCGCCCCGTTCACTTCTATTTCCGCTCCTGAAACATAACTGCTTTGGTCAGAGCATAAAAAATAAATTGCATTGGCAACTTCACTGGGCTGACCCAAACGGCGCATCGGTAATTTTTCCACTATTTTATCCGTGCCTTCACTTAAAATACTGGTTTCCACTTCACCTGGGGCGATCGCGTTCACACGCACCCCCAAAGGCCCGAAATCATGTGCCATTTCACGCGTCAGTGCTGCCAATGCCGCCTTGGACGTTGCATAAGCTGCCCCCGCAAACGGATGCACCCGCACACCTGCAATAGAGGTGACATTCACTATAGAGCCTTTGGCTAAAGACAGTTCATCCTTCAGGCCGCGTGCCAAAACTACTGAAGCAAAGAAGTTTACATGAAACACATGCCCCCAATCGCGCAAATCCGTATCAAACGTGTTCAGACGTTCGCCATTTTCACCTTTCGGCGAAATGCCCGCGTTGTTCACCAACGCATCCAACCGTCCACCTTTCAGGCGTTTTTTAACCCGTTCAATCGCATCAATCGTGGCACTTGGGCTACTTAGATCAAGCTGTATATGGTTCTCTTCGCCACCCCACGGGCATTCTTCGGAGAACGCTTGGCGCGAACAGGTAATCACCCGCCAGCCTTCTTTGGCGAACTTAATCACTGTGGCGTGGCCGATACCCCGGCTTGCACCCGTCAAAAGCAGAGTTTTTTGTGCAGTTTCTGACGACATTTTAGTATCCTGAATATATGCTGAATTACGACTGTCATTAAGGACAGGTATTTTGCCAAGTTGCAAGGCCCTTGCGGTTAAGCTATGCAGACAAAAGACATAGAATAAGGCCGCCAATATGGAGAAGTCCAAAGCGATGGAACGCGACTCAATAGCAACCGCCCGCCTGTTAAGTGAGGCCCTGCCGCTTATGCAACGTTACGACGGGGCTATTGTGGTGATCAAACTTGGCGGCAACGCGATGAGCAGTGACTCTGCGATGGACTTATTTGCCCGCGACGTAGTCATGATGCGCCAATGCGGCGTAAACCCCGTGATTGTGCATGGCGGCGGGCCGATGATAAATGCGATGCTGGAAAAACTGGCGATTGAAACCAAATTTGTTGACGGCAAACGGGTCAGCACGCCTGAAACCGTTGAAGTCGTGGAAATGGTTCTATCAGGCAAGGTGAACAAAAAGATCGTACAGGCGATTAACCGTCAGGGTGGCAAGGCCGTTGGCCTGTCTGGCAAAGACGGCAATTTGATCACTTGTGTTAAAGCGGCGGGTGATCTGGGCATGGTGGGCGAACCGACCCATGTGAATGCCGATGTCATCACATCCCTGAACCACAGTCGTTTTATCCCTGTGATTGCCCCTATCGGGACGGGCGAAAATGGCGAGACCTTTAATATCAACGGCGACACCGCAGCAGGCGCGATTGCCGCAGGGTTGAACGCAGACCGATTGTTATTACTGACCGATGTAGAAGGTGTAAAAGATGCCGAAGGGCATGTTTTAACGAACCTGTCTGCCGCACAGGTTGCGACATTGACCAAAGACGGTGTGATTGCAGGGGGTATGATCCCAAAGACACAAACTGCCTTAGATGCAATAAATAACGGTGTTCGCGCAGTTGTGATTATGGATGGGCGCGCACCACATGCATGTTTACTGGAGCTGTTCACAGATTATGGTGCCGGCAGTATGATCCGCGCCTGACACCGAAAGCATATTTATGGCAAATGAAACAACGATTAGGCTAGCTGTATTTTTGGGGCTTTTCGCCCTTTTGGCCCTAGCCGAAGTTTTATTACCACGCCGCAAGCGTGATATAAAGCGCACCGCGCGTTGGTTTACCAATATAGGCCTGATTATAATCGACAGCCTTACGATCAGGCTTATGGCTTTTATCTTACCTGTCCTTGCCGTAGCCGCCGCAGCTGATGCCAACGATCACGGATGGGGTCTATTGGGCCTAGTGAATTGGCCGAATTGGCTAGAGGTAGTTTTGGCCATGCTGATCCTGGACTTTGTGATTTGGGCACAGCACTTAATCACGCATAAGATCCCCTTGTTGTGGCGTCTGCATCAAGTACACCATGCCGACCGCGATATGGATGTGACCACTGCCATTCGGTTTCATCCGATTGAAATTGCCCTGTCGATGATCCTGAAAATCGGCATGGTCTACGCACTTGGCCCAACTGCGTTTGCGGTTATTCTGTTTGAAATCTTGCTCAACGGTTCTGCCATGTTCAACCACGCTAATATTCGCTTGCCTAAAAAACTGGATCAGATCGTGCGCCTTGTGCTGGTCACACCTGACATGCATCGCGTACATCATTCTGATATCCGCGAAGAACATGACAGTAACTACGGGTTTTCCCTGTCGATTTGGGATCGTATGTTCGGCACTTATGTAGCCCAACCAACCAAGGGCCATGATGATATGACTATAGGACTGTGGTGGCAGGATGAAAGACCGTTGCAACTAATCTGGGCATTACTACTGCCGTTGCGCAATAAATGAGACTAAAGCGAATCCGCGCCGCAGCCCTTGAAAACGGGCTTGATGTTTACGGCGCATTTCACCCTCAGGCAAATGATTATTCTCAAGCGGCCAGTATCGTACTGCTTGGCCCTTCGGCGCAGTTTTGGGCTGTATTTACCGCCTCTGAAACCTATCAGGACGGCAGACCCGACCCGATTGACCGTTGGTCAACAAGGGTCATCCCCGCCATTGCCCAAGGCTTGGGTGCAAAGCCCATTTTCCCATTTGGCGGCCCGCCCTATGCCCCGTTTTTGCAATGGGCCCGCGCATCAGGCCGTGCATGGAATTCACCTGTTGGTATGTTGGTGCATGATACAACGGGCTTAATGGTATCTTATCGCGGTGTGCTGGCCTTTAAAGAACCGCTAAACTTACCTGCGCAGACATTCCAGAACCCATGCGATACATGCACAGAAAAACCCTGCCTTTCTGCCTGCCCTGTAAACGCTTTAAGCGTAGATGAATATAATGTTCCTGCATGTCATGGTTACTTAGACACAAACGAAGGTAACAACTGCCTGACGAACGGTTGCATCGTGCGCAGGGCTTGCCCTGCCAGTGCAGGTGCGCATAGACTGGCCGCGCAATCAGCGCTGCATATGCGGGCTTTTAAGGGGAATAAATGAAACGTGTCATTCTAACGCGCCACGCCAAATCCAGCTGGGCCGACCTGGGGCAAGATGACCATGATCGTCCGTTGAATGGCCGTGGGCAAAAGGCATCATTAAAAATCGGGCATTGGCTGCTTGATAACGGGTACATCCCGGGGCAAGTCATTTCTTCAACCGCAAAGCGTTGCGTTGAAACTTGGGCTGGATTAGAACAAGTGTTAAAGCTTGGCATTACCCCCACCTTTGACCGCGAGATTTATCACGCCCATGTTGGCATCATGTTGGAAAATCTTAAGTGTGGACGTGCCGATACAATCCTTATGCTGGGCCATAATCCTGGAATTTCTGGATTTGCCGAAGAGCTACTTAAAACAGTTCCCAACAGTCAAAATTTTTACAATTACCCAACTGCTGCGACCACATTGATTGATTTTGATATTGATAACTGGTCAGAGCTGCAATTACGTTCAGGCCAGCTGCATTCTTTTATAGTGCCACGTGAGTTGGGGGTGGGTGTGTGAATGGTTGGTTTTGGGGGGCTAGAATACCCCCCACTAAATAGTGAGTGTTAACTACGTTTAAAACTCTTAGGGTCTTTCAAATAAATATCCAAATCTGGGTCTTCTGAGTACCGCGTCTGCTTGTCTACAATATCGTAATTGCTTCCCAATTCTGTAGACAGAATTTTTAACAGCATGTCTACTTTTGCATTGAATCTCTCGCATTGATCTTGCCGCCATAAACTTGGATCTGGTTGATAATCAACATTTAAATAAGTATAATTCTCATTGTCTAAATCAGCGACTAGCTTCTTTATTTCAGGAGGTAAATACAAGGGGCTTGACCGTGATAGCTTGCCATTTACATCGAAATGGTCAGCATCAACCGGGCCATATCCCAAAACTTCACGTGTATGCTCATCGCCAGCCCATAGGCATCCACCAGCACCCCAATCAAAAAAGAAACGAAGTCTTCCTGAACACTTGGTCAAATCCAGCCCTCAACATGCGTACATGGGAAATACTAACTAGATATTTAATAGATGCAACTTACGAACCTTTAATAACCAACTTCGCACAGTCAACACACTCCGGAAAAAAACTGCACATTATCAAAACAACGCAAAAAGCCCCGCACATTGGCGGGGCTTCTCATAAGCTTTAAGCAGTTTGTTCTTAGTGACCCAAAATCTGGCTTAAGAACAATTGTGTCCGCTCTGATTGCGGGTTGTTAAAGAACTGTTCAGGTTCGTTTTGTTCAACGATTTGGCCTGCATCCATAAAGATCACACGGTTAGCCACTTGGCGGGCAAAGCCCATCTCGTGGGTCACACAGATCATTGTCATGCCTTCTTCGGCCAGGCTAATCATTGTGTCCAAAACCTCTTTAATCATCTCAGGGTCAAGCGCTGATGTTGGTTCATCAAACAACATGATGCGTGGTTGCATGCACAAGGAACGCGCAATCGCTACACGTTGCTGCTGTCCACCAGATAATTGGCCTGGGAACTTATCAGCCTGCTCAGGGATCTTCACTTTTTCAAGGAAGTGCATCGCAGTTTCTTCAGCTTCTTTCTTAGGTATTTTACGAACCCAGATAGGTGCCAAAGTACAGTTGTCCAGAATAGACAAATGCGGGAACAGGTTAAAGTGTTGGAAACACATCCCCACCTCTGATCGGATCGCATCAATGTTTTTCAGATCAGATGACAGATGGGTACCATCCACAGTGATCTTACCTTCCTGATGCTCTTCCAGTGCATTGATGCACCGGATCAGTGTGGATTTACCAGAACCCGAAGGCCCACAAACCACAATCCGTTCACCGCGATTAACGGTCAGGTTGATGTCTTTTAGAACATGGAACGATCCGTACCATTTGTTCATATTTTCGATTTGGATTGCAACTTCGTCGGAAACAACCAATTTCTTTTTAGTATTAGCCATGAGCTTAACTCCTTAGTGGCCTGTCTGAAGCTTGCGCTCCAGATACATTGAGTAACGAGACATAGAGAAACAGAATATAAAGAACATGATGGCGACAAAGCCGTATAGTTCCCAGATAATGCCGTTCCAGTTTTGGTCTGCACGAATATTTGTAGACAATCCCAAAGGATCCAAAAGACCGATAATCGACACCAAAGTGGTATCTTTAAACAGTCCAATGAAACTTGATACAATGTTCGGGATTGAAATTTTCAGCGCTTGCGGCATGATAACCAACCGCGTTGACTGCCAAAAATCAAGACCCAGACTATCAGCACCTTCATACTGTCCTTTAGGTAAGGCAGCTAGACCGCCCCTGATCACTTCGGCCATGTAGGCCGCCGAAAATAGTGTTACCATAATGATAACTCGCAGGATAATATCAAAGTTGGTGCCTGGTGGCATAAAGTAATTCAACAGGGTTGAAGCCACGAACAACAAAGTGATCAACGGCACACCGCGAATAAACTCAATAAAGCCAATACATAGCACTTTGACAATCATCAGATCAGATTGACGACCCAAAGCCAAAACAACGCCGATTGGCAATGAAAAGGCAATCCCCGTAACACCAATGATTATCGATAGTGACAAACCACCAAAATTGGATGAAGGGACCGACTGTATTGCAAGTGGAATAATTGATTGGGCTATATCAGCGGCCCCGCCTGCAAACAAAAGAAACCAAATAATGGGAACTAAAGCGACGGAAATCATACCTGCAAGAGAGCCAAACATTTTGCCTATGACCTTAAAGGCAACAACTCCTAGTACAAACCCTGCGATTATCGAAATAGGCAACCATATTGACCCACCCCAAAGCAACCAGAAGGCCAAGAATGGGTATACGGCTGTGAACCAGAGCATCTTTTTGGGTAACTTGTCAAACAGGACAGGCGCAAGAGCGACTAACATACCGACAAAGGCCAAATCTGGACGCCAGCGCAATTCCTGCGGGTAGAACCCGTAGATCAACTGCGGGAAGCGTTCATTAATAACCGCCCAGCAAGCGCCTGAAGCGCCTTCGCCGTATTCAGCAACGATGTTAGCCCGACATTCCGTCAAGGATGAGGCGTTCCATGATGATTGAAAAACCCAAGGCAAGATGTGACTTAGAACGGCATAAATCGCCCATATCGCCGCTATTGACAGGATCGAATTCGGGATTGATGAAAACATGTTTTCCCGAAACCATTTTATCAGACCTTGTTGGCCGACAGGTGGTGCTTTTTCTTGCAACATTTCTGTGCGGACATACGATACATCAGTCATATCAACGCTCCCTCAGCTTAACACGTTCATTGTATTGGTTCATGATCGTGGAGATGGTTAAAGATATAGTCAGATAAATAGCCATCAAGATTATCAGGCTTTCCATCTCACGGCCAGTTTGGTTCAGCGTAATGCCCCCCAAAGTGCCCGTAATATCCATATATCCAACCGCAATCGCCAACGACGAGTTTTTGGTTAGGTTTAGGTATTGCGAAATCATCGGTGGAATAATTACCCGCAAGGCTTGTGGTAGAACCACCAGACTTGTGATCCGCCCAGGACGTAAACCAAGAGCACCCGCCGCTTCCGTTTGACCTTTGGAAACTGCTTGAATGCCTGAACGTACCGTTTCGGCAATAAAAGCCGCAGTATATAGAGACAAAGCAAACCAAAGCGCAATCAGCGAGTTACGCATCAAGACACCGTCGGTAAAGTTGAAACCAGAAAGGTAAGGTTTTTCCAATTCAATCGGTCGACCAGAAGATACAGAAATACCCTCTGAAACGAAAAGCCCTTCAGGAAGAGCTGTCCCAGCGGGAACGGTCGCAATATCACAACCAGTTCTTGTATCACCACTACTCAGACGAGTAAGCGAATCATCCAGACCATATGACGCTACAGACTTAAATTTAATGCCATTCGCGCGCATCAGGTTTTTCGCATTTACGTTACCTGCACCGCCCGTGTCACAAAAGCGTAAACCACTGTCAGCCGCAATCGAATTATCAGCGTTCAAAGTAAGTGTTTTTGCACCGAAGATTACGTGCTCTTTGTCTAGGTTAATCAACGTAGCCGCAAAAAAGACCAGCAATGTTGGAACAAAGAAAATACCCAATGAGATAAGTCCCGATGGTAAGATTTTCCCAGTATCTTCTTGAAGTTTTTTTGCATAGCGGCGGAAAAATACAATCCCGACAAGTGAAAGAACAAAAGTTATGAAGACCAAAACGATACCAGGACCATAGGCCAGTGCGGGAATAAGAATTCCCCGATTTGTAATCGCGATACTGTCAAACAACTTCATCGTGGCAACGGCATCTTCACCTCGGAAATCCCTTGGTTGCGGGAATACCTCGATGAAAATCGCCATCGTGATAATGATCCAAAGCAATACAGGAACATTTCTGAACATTTCGATGTAAAGCGTCATTAGCCGCGATACGATCCAGTTTTTCGACAGGCGTAGGACACCAATAGAAACACCAATTACCGTAGCTGTGATACAGCCTAAGAAGGCTACCAGAAGTGTATTTAAAAGACCAATAACTGCGGCACGACCATGTGACATCTGCGAGTTATATTCGATAAGGCGTTGATTAATATCGTAGCCAGCTTGTTCACTTAAAAAACCAAACCCAAGGGGTTTCCCTAGTTCAGCAAGGTTTTGTCCGGCGTTTCTGACAAGCCAACCAACCGCAAGCAAAAACCCAATGAGGGCAATGATTTGGATGGTCATAGAGCGATAGCGTGTATCATATAATAGCTGGCTCAGTCGGAAACCGCCCTTTTCAGGTTCGGCTATAGCAGACATGTGTCTACATCTCCCTTTGTTGGTCGGGCCTAGATTTCTATACTGACCCGCTTATATGCAGTCAGACGATCAGGCCTCGGATTATACTTATGTAGTCTATAGATATGAAAAGGGCGCAACCTTGATTGCGCCCTTAACTTTTATCCGATTAACGGAATGGTGGAGTATAAAGCAGACCACCGTCTGTCCACGATGCGTTCAAACCGCGTGCAATACCAACTGGAGAACCTTCACCGATATTACTATCGAAGATTTCGCCGTAGTTACCGCCTTGCGCAACCGCACGTTTAGCCCATTCTTTATCCAGACCAAGCATACCGCCCAAATCACCTTCTGTACCTAACAGACGGTTAATTTCTGGGTTATTGCCAGCTTCCATGCTCATTTTGTCAATGTTTGCAGATGTAACACCCAGCTCTTCAGCTGTGATCAAAGCATTCAATGTCCAGCGAATGATGTCACCCCATTGGTTGTCGCCGTGGCGAACAAGTGGGCCCAAAGGCTCTTTAGAGATGATTTCTGGTAGAACAACGTGATCGTCTGGTTTCTCGAATGTTGCACGAGTAGCAGCAAGACCAGATGCGTCAGTTGTGTACACGTCACATGCACCAGATAGGTACTGTGCTTGACCTTCAGCATTTGTCTCGATTGGCACTGGCTCATAAGAGATGTTGTTTGAACGGAAGTAGTCCGCCAAGTTCAACTCTGTTGTTGTACCAGTTTGGATGCAAACAGTTGCGCCGTCTAGATCTTTTGCAGATGCAACACCCAATGCTTTTGGAACCATAAAGCCTTGGCCGTCGTAATAGTTAACGCCAATAAATTCAAACTTAAGGTCTACGTCGCGTGAGAATGTCCATGTTGTGTTACGTGCCAACATGTCAACTTCGCCAGATGCAAGTGCAGTAAAGCGTGTTTTACCAGTAGTTGGTACAAACTTCACTTTGTCGCCGTCACCCAAGACAGCAGCAGCTACTGCGCGGCAAACAGCCACGTCAAAGCCATGGTATACGCCATTAGCGTCGGCGGCAGCAAAGCCAACCAAGCCAGTGGATACGCCACATTTTAGTTCGCCAGCAGCTTTGACATCGTCAAGCGTACTTGCGGCAGCCATGCCTGCTGTTACAGATACAGCAGCTAGTGTTCCAATAAATACAGATTTTTTCATTTTTACCTCTTCCTGATGGTCTGCCCCTAGTGGGGCACTCTCCCGGCCATCTTAGCCAGATTTTTTGAAAACGGGGAATCCCCATTTTCTAGTTCCACATTTGTTCAGGACTTTCATTGCAGGTCAAGGGATTAGTCAAAATATTCCGCAATGTAACGCTAGGTATTGTGGTATGAACGATGTCAACCGCAATAAGCGTCTTACTTTTTCAATAAATTTAGCACAAAAGCAGCACGTTCAAACGCAATTCTACGGCTTTGGCTCAAAGAACGTGCATCTTCATCATCGCCCCATTCCTGAATTTGCCAATCCTCATCAATCCGAGAGGCATCCCATCCGTCGCTAACAGCTAAATATTCATCCGCAGTTGCCAGTCCTATTACAAACGAACCAGACAGTGATATTAGATCATAAACCGCAGCTAATTCAAAATTTGAATACGTCGCAAGCAAACGGCGGCACATATCCAAAACATCAGTTGATTGCGGAATTGGCATCACGCCGCTACCCACTTTAAGAGTTATCCCGTGGGTACGTTCAAACCAATAAAGTAACGGTTGCCATACTTGTTCTTGGCGATCCGCTAATCCGACAGGGCTTGTTGCGCGGTAGCACAACAAATCAGTTGCTGCATATTCCGCCAACATTTCGGTGATCGGTTCAAACTGTACCGCGACATTATCGATTGCCGCATTGGCCAGTTTTGTAATCGGCAGCTTTTGTGGATCAACTTCTTCTTCCAACCCGCGCCATTCATCCGCAATAGCCAGGGCCATATTTTCGGTAGGAACTTCTAGTGTAACTTTAAGCGGGGTTTTCAACCCGCGCTCATCAAGTAAAATCGTATATCCGCCCGCAGATTTTGCCACGGTTACGTCGGACCAGAATACCTTTTGCGCCCATACGGTCATATCTTTTATATCTCTTCAAATGGATCAACTGCCCCATCGGCCAGTTCCCACCCTAAAAAATCCCAAGTACGTTTCATATGATTTGGCATGTCGGCAGTAAAATTCATCCGCCGTCCAGTAATTGGATGGTCAAACGAAATAGACCGTGCGTGCAAATGCAACTTACGGCTAATCTCTCCGCCCAGCTGCGCCCCCCAACCATCACCCTCATTCGATTGGGTATTTCCACCATATTTACCGTCTCCGATAATCGGGTTACCGATCTCGGCCATATGGGCGCGCAGCTGATGCGTACGCCCGGTAATCGGCACCAGCGCCATCCAACTTACACGACGGCCAAGTTCGTTAATAGTTGCGTAGTCTGTCGTCGCACGCTTTGCACCTTTGGTACCATCAATATCTTTGGGGTGTATGCAATACATCTTTTCACTGCCTGCACCGCCTGCTTTGACCAAGCCAAAACGAACCGTTCCCAATTTAGGTCGTGCAACACCCGCTACCGCCGCCCAATAAATCTTACGTGTATCACGCGATTGAAACGCTTTAGCCAAACCTTGCGCGGCTTTACCGTTACGTGCCAATAGCAATACCCCAGATGTATCGCGATCAAGGCGATGAACCAGCTTGGGTTTACTGTCTAACTCAAACTTCAAGGCCTCTGATAAACCATCCACATGCACATTGGTTTTGGTACCACCCTGCACTGCCAGTCCCGCTGGCTTGTTCAAAACAATTATATCCGCATCTTTGTAAATCACACAGGATTGGATCATCTCAGCATCTGCGTCTGATATCTGATATTCCCGCTTGTCATAATCCTCATAATTCTCATCAGGAATAGGTGGCACACGCACGGTTTGCCCGCTTTCCACACGGGTTGCCGCTTTTACACGCCCGCCATCCACACGCAGTTCACCCTTACGGCACATCTTTTCAATGCGCACTTGGCTTAATTGTGAAAACTGCTTTCGCAACCAACGGTCTAGGCGTTGCCCATCACCATCACAGTCGACTTCTATCAGTTGAACCCTGCTCATGCCCAAATACTCCGCGCTAATAGTAACCCTGTAAACAGGGCCAATATAGATAGCCCCACCGATCCAAACACATAAGCAGATGCCAAAGCCAGTTTACCCTTCTCGATCAACACCAAAGTATCTAACGAAAAGGCAGAAAACGTCGTAAAGCCGCCCAAAACACCTATCATTAAAAACGGCGCCAGTAGCCCGGCCTGTCCACGCTGCATAAGAAGAACTGTAGCGATACCCATCAGAAATGATCCTGCAACATTCACGATCATTGTGCCAAAAGGAAAGCTTGCCCCTAGAATACGCACAGATGAAAGATATACACTATAGCGAAGCATAGCCCCTATGGCGCCGCCTACAGCTACTAGCCCAAATGTGTTTAACATCTCAAATTTTCCTAACATTTCGGCGCAGCATTACTGCGCTTACCGATTGGTAGCGAGAGCAAACTATCGCTTAATTCTTATCCGCGTTCTTTTTAGCACGTAATTTAGCGAAATAATCCAGCCGTTTCTTAAATTCGCGCTCTTGCCCGCGTTCCACTGGGAAATAATATATCCCACGGTGCATATCATCCGGGAAATAATTTTGCCCAGAAAAGCCATCTTCCTGATCGTGATCGTAGGCATATCCTGCCCCATAACCCTGATCTTTCATCATGTTAGTGGGTGCGTTTAATATATGTTTGGGGGGCGGCTTCGATCCAGTAGATTTTGCCTGCGCATAAGCCGCCTTATAAGCGGTATAAGCCGCATTAGATTTGGGGGCTAAGGCCAGATAAATCACCGCTTGCGCTAAGGCCAATTCCCCTTCGGGGCTGCCCAACCGTTCAAATGTTTGCCAAGACTGTAAGCACACCGATTGTGCACTTGGGTCGGCCAACCCAATATCCTCAACCGCCATTCGGGTAATACGCCGCGCCAAATAACGCGGGTCTTCACCCCCATCCAACATACGGGTAAACCAATAAAGGGCTGCATCAGGATCAGAGCCGCGCACTGATTTATGCAGGGCTGAAATCAGATTGTAATGTCCGTCACCCGATTTATCATAAAGTGCTGCACGCCGTTGCAGCCGTTTTGACAAATCCTCAACATCTATGGGTTTCTTCAAATTCCAACTGAAACATTGCTCGATCAAGTTCAACAGACTGCGCCCGTCCCCATCGGCCATTTCAAGCAGGGCTTCGCGCGCAGGAGCTTTCAAAGGCCTGTCTCTTATACACATCTCCGAGCCCA
>OLHJ01000341.1_pt1 | contig 15459 bp, 13 predicted proteins | sample 1609491 | NCBI WGS metagenome assembly OLHJ01 (sample SAMN05416861, study PRJEB24817) | seawater metagenome | isolation source: Sea water | place: Canada:Atlantic | collected 2013-11
CTACACAGAGTAGATCGTCGGCAGCGTCAGATGTGTATAAGAGACAGCTATAGATGTGGATTTAGTAAAAGCACAACAGGCACGTAGAGTTTTAGATAGATTAGTTGGTTTTGAGCTTTCTCCGGTATTGTGGAGAAAAGTAAAACCTTCATTATCTGCAGGTAGGGTGCAATCAGTAACGGTTCGTTTAATCGTTGATCGTGAAAGAGAAATTAGAGATTTTAATAAGGATACCTTTTATAGAGTGTCTGCTCAATTTAGTTTAAAAGACGGGTCTGTTGTAAAGGCTGCCATTTCTGAGAAGTTTAAAACATTAGAAGAGGCACAAGCATTTTTAGAAAAATGTAAAGATGCGGAATTTACCATTGAAAGTGTGGTAAGTAAACCGTCTAAAAAGTCTCCAGCACCGCCATTTACCACGTCTTCTTTACAACAAGAAGCAGCTCGTAAGCTTGGTTTCTCGGTAAATCAAACCATGGTTGTAGCGCAACACTTATATGAATCCGGTAAGATTACTTACATGAGAACGGATTCATTTAATTTATCAGATACTGCGGTGGATGGAGCTAAATTGGCTATCGGTGATAAGTACGGAGAGAATTATTCGCATCCTAGAAAATTTTCAACGAAATCGAAGGGGGCACAAGAGGCTCACGAGGCTATTCGTCCAACCTATTTGGAAAAAGATTCCGTAAGCGGAGATAGAAACGAGGAACGTTTATATTCTTTAATATGGAAACGTACTATCGCTTCTCAAATGGCGGATGCGCAGTTAGAAAAAACAACCGTTAAAATTGGCGTAAGCCTGGCGGATAAGCAATTTGTTGCCCAAGGTGAGGTAATCAAATTTGATGGGTTCTTGAAATTATATCAAGTTTCTACTGATGAAGATGGGGAATCTAATGCTGATTCAGGAATGTTGCCTCCAATGACTGTTGGTGAAAACTTATCATTGATTTCAGGTCAAGGGGTTCAGAGATTTACTTTACACCCTCCAAGATATTCAGAAGCCAGTTTGGTAAAGAAGTTAGAGGAGTTGGGTATTGGAAGACCTTCTACGTATGCCCCAACGATTTCAACGATCCAAAAAAGAGGATATGTAGAAAAGAAATCTACGGAAGGAATCGAGCGTGAATATAATTTCTTAGAGGTTACTCCTGCCGGACTTTCTAAAGAAGTTAAAACGGAAACTACTGGAAAAGAAAAGAATAAACTATTTCCTACAGATATAGGTGAAGTTGTAAATGATTTTTTAATTGAAAACTTCGACAATATTTTAAGTTTCAACTTTACCGCAGATGTGGAACGTGAGTTTGATCAAATTGCAGATGGTAAGGTTTCTTGGAATAAAATGATTGATGATTTTTATTCTGATTTCCATAAAAAAGTGGAACATACATTAGAGCATAGCGAAAGAGCTACTGGAGAACGTTTGCTTGGAGAGGATCCGGAAACGGGTAAGCCGGTGTATGCGCGTATTGGTCGTTTTGGTCCAATGATTCAAATTGGTCATGTAGATGATGAAGAGAAACCAAAGTTTACTTCTTTGATACCACCATTGAAAATTTCGAGTGTAACTTTTGAAGAGGCAATGAGCTTGTTTAAGTTACCTAGAATGTTAGGAGAATATGAAGGTAAGAAGCTTTACGCAGCAATAGGTCGATTTGGACCTTACCTTAGATTAGGTGATATGTTTGTGAGTATTAAGGCTGCAAATGGTGATGATCCATATACTATTACGTACGACAGAGGTGCTGAATTGATCAAAGAGAAAATTGAGGCTGATAAAAAAGCACTTTTGAAAACCTTTGATGAAGATCCAGATCTTCGAATTATTGAAGGAAGATATGGGCCTTATATTAAGTTGGTAAAGGCAAATTACAAGATCTTACCCAAGGGAACAGATCCTATGAGCTTGTCGTATGAGGATTGCTTGGAAATGATTGAAAAGCAACCTAAAAAGACTAAAAAAGCGGCAGCAAAGAAAACTACCGCTAAAAAGACCACTAAGAAAGCGGCCGCTAAAAAGCCTGCTGTCAAAAAGAAACCGGCCGCAAAAAAGACAACAACAAAGAAAACTACAGCTAAAAAGACGGCTGCTAAAAAAGCCTAATAGATAGTTGCCAAATGGATATTTCAATTTATTTCTCTCCCATACCTAGGGAGGAACAAAATTATTTAGGTGATCAAATTGGAGGAACCATCTCTGCTTTCAAAGAAGGCGGAGATTTTCCAAATTGGGAAGATGCTGATTTGATTCTTATTGGAGTAAATGAGGATAGAGGTTCAGTTGAGAATAAAGGTTGTGCTGAGGGTCCAAATGAAATCAGAAAACAATTGAATCAATTGTACTTCGCTGGATTGCCTACGGTAGTAGACCTAGGTAATATTTTACCAGGTGAAGAATTGTCTGATACCTATTTTGCTTTACAATCATCTATCGATACATTAATTAAAGAAGATAAGACAGTAATTGTAATGGGAGGTAGTCAAGACTTGACGATACCTTTATATCGCGGATACGAGAAGACGGAGCAACTGGTAAATTTAACAAGTATCGATCCTAAGTTTGATATTGGAGAGAGTACCGAAGAAGAAACTAATTCGGAAAATTATTTGAATCAAATCTTATTGCATCAACCTAGCTTTCTTTTTAACTATTCTAATATAGGACATCAAACCTATTTTGGTGCACCAAGTATTATTGGGTTAATGGATAAGCTTTTCTTTGATAAGATTCGTTTAGGCGAGGTAAGAGGAGATATCCGTAAAACTGAACCTATTTTAAGAAATTCAGATATCGTAAGTTTTGATGTATCAGCCATTCAAGCTGCCGATATGCAAGGTTGCAATAGATCAACTCCCAATGGGTTGTTGCCTGATGAGACGTGTCAGTTAACAAGATATGCAGGTTTAAGTGAAAAAGTATCTTGTTTTGGGGTTTTTGAGTATAATCCACATGTAGATGCTCAAGACCGATCGGCTTTGTTAGTGGCACAAATGATTTGGTACTTTATGGAGGGTTTTGTTCATAGAAAGAATGAGTCTCCAACTCCAAGTGATCGTAACTATTTGAAATATCGGGTTCCCGTAACAGGAACAGACGAAGATGTAATCTTTTACAAAAGTCTTCGAACAGATAGGTGGTGGATGCTTGTGCCGTATCCAGATTCTAAGTCAAGTAAATTTAGAAGATTAAATATGGTACCTTGTTCGTATGCCGAGTATCAGGTGGCGGGACAGGACGAACTGCCTGATTTATGGGTGAAAACGTATCGAAAATTTTTGTAGTTGATTAAGTAATTAAACATGTTGCGTTGATAATTTAAGCAGAAAAAATAAATAATTTTTGCAGTGAAGATTATTTATATACTTTAGCGACTGTATTTTGAGCAACAATTTGAATTAAATATATATTAACGTAGTATGAAGAAATTACTTGTGTTTTTAGGGTTTGTAGGGAGCTTAGGCTTGGTGCAAGCACAACAAGATCCACAATTTACAGTGGGCCAATATCAAGGTTTAGCTTATCAAAATCCTGCAGTAGTAGGAAGTCATGAAGCTATTTGTGCTACAATGATTGGAAGATTGCAGTGGGTTGGTTTCGGTGGAGAGCCATCAACTTTTGTTTTTTCAGCGCAAGGACCTATAGAGTTTAAGGGAAGTCACGGTCTTGGTTTAACTATCATGAGTGATAAGTTGGGTCAGGAAACAACTATGGTGGCCAAATTGCAATATGCGTACAGAAAAAGAAACGTAGGTGATGGTACACTAAGCTTTGGTTTAGGAGTGGGTTATATCAATAAATCTTTAGGCAGTGATTGGGTTGCAAGTCAGGGAGTAGAGGATGACCCTTCCATTCTGCTTAATGGAGCTTCTGAAGGGGGCTTGGATTTAGATTTCGGTATTTACTATAAAATTGATAATAAACTGTCCATTGGTCTTTCTTCGACACATTTGACCGCTACCAAGTTTAATTCAACCTCGGATGAAAAAACTATATCGGGTACCGCTCGTCAATTTAACTATCAAATTGATAGAACTATTTATGTGAACGCGCAGTATGAGCAACCTATTAGCTCTGATGGAAGTTGGGTGTTAAAGCCAGGTTTATTTGTGAAAACAGATGTGACCTCAACCACGTTTGCTTTAGGTGCTATTGCAGAATATAACCAACAGTTTTGGGGTGGTTTAGATTACCGTTTACAAGATGCTGTTGCATTAATGGTGGGTGCGAACTTCCAAATGAATGGCACTAATGCTGGCGCTGGGCTGTTAAAGGTGGGGTACTCTTATGATTTCACCACTTCAAATATTAGAAACTTTAGTTCTGGTTCTCATGAATTATTCGTGAGATACTGTTTTAATATCTCTTCACAACCTAAAGAAGAAGGGCACCATTCTGTTAGATGGTTATAGGAAAATACAATATTTCTAAAAAGCACACGTTTATCCACTTAGATTTTGACGATTACTAAACATAATATCATGAAAAGATTATTATTAATATTAACAATAGCGACTTTGGTGGCTTCTTGTTCTTCAGGTGATGGAGGACAGTTGACGGGAGTCCAAAATAGACCTGCTTGGTTTGATATCGACCCTTATGGGATGGCATACGTACCAATGGGAAGTTTCGTTATGGGAGAAAATGATCAAGATGTTCCTTATGCGAATGTAGCGGTTTCACGAACGGTTTCTATGGCAGCATTTTATGTGGACGATTCAGAGATTACCAATAATGAATACCGTCAATTTGTTCACTGGGTAAGAGATTCAATTGCTCGTACTTATATGATGGAAGTTGATGAAGAGGAATGGGGAATTACGATAGATGCTTATGGTAACGATCTAGACGAACCAAGAATTAGATGGGACTATGAAATTCCATGGGATGGTGGTCGTGATTATAATGAGGATATTGTAGATGCATTAGAACCAATGTTCTATTCTGAGAGTGATCGTTATTATGGAAAAAAGCATATTGATATTACGAAGCTAAGATTTCAATATAGTTGGATTGATTACAAGCAAGCCGCTAAACAAGGTAGGCAACGTCATTATTCTAAGGATGATTACCAATATTCAAGAGCTGATTTTATTAAAGAAGATGAGGTAGATGTGTATCCAGATACTTTAGCTTGGATAGCTGATTTTTCGTATTCGTATAATGAGCCAATGGCGCAAATGTATTTTTGGCACCCTGCTTACGATTATTATCCAGTAGTTGGTGTCACATGGAAGCAAGCAAAGGCTTTTAGTCACTGGAGAACGCGTTATTTTAATAACGCGCTTGATATGGCGGGTTTACCTTTAGTTCAAGACTTTAGACTACCAACTGAATCGGAATGGGAATATGCTGCCCGTGGTGGTCTTGCTGTTTCCCAATATCCATGGGGTGGACCTTATATTCGTAATGATGCTGGGTGTTTCTTAGCTAACTTTAAACCTTTAAGAGGTAATTATGTGGATGATGGTGGATTCCAAACTGTAAATGTATATTCATATTCCCCTAACGATTACGGATTGTTCTGTATGTCTGGAAATGTTGCAGAGTGGACGAATAACGCTTATATGGAAAGTGCGTATGAATTTGCGCATGATATGAATCAAGATTATCAATATGACGCAGCTGATGATGATCAGCCGGTATACAAAAGGAAAGTGATTCGTGGTGGATCATGGAAGGATGTAGGTTATTACCTTGGAGTAGGGGTTCGTTCTTATGAGTATCAAGATACTGCAAAATGTTACATTGGTTTTAGAAATGTAATGTCATACCTAGGTAGAGCTAAGGGAGACGAATTATAAGAAAAAGTAAATTATCCATAAAAATTAAAATAAATAGTACACAAAATCTTTAGATTATGAGCAAGGAAATAACAGGATTTAGACCGGGGAGTAAGAGTTGGAAGAACTTCATGAAATATGTATATGGTTGGGGAGCTGCAATTGTAATTGTTGGAGCACTTTTTAAGCTTCAACACTATCCAGGTTCTGGGCCAATGTTGGTTATTGGACTAGGTACTGAGGCAATCATTTTCTTTCTTTCTGCTTTTGATCCAATGCATGAGGACCCAGATTGGTCATTAGTTTACCCTGAATTAGCAGAAGATTACGCAGGTGAGCCAAGAGCTATTCAGTCTGGTGGTTCAGGTGGTTCTGCAACTCAAGAATTGGATGCAATGTTAGAAGAAGCTAAAATTGGCCCAGACTTAATCGAAAGTTTAGGGTCAGGAATGAGAAATTTGGCAGATACTGCAAATAATATGAATTCTTTAGGTGACGCTTCTCAGGCAACTAACAATTTTGTTTCTAGTGTGGAGGGTGCGGCTAAAAATGTTTCTGAATTATCTGATTCCTACCATCATGCAGCTGAGGCTTTAACGGGTCTTTCTGTTTCTAATGAGGATGGAGCTACTTATGCTGAGAACTTGAAGAAAGTTTCAGAAAATTTATCTTCATTGAACTCGGTTTATGAGATGCAATTAGAGCAGACAAATAATTCTCATCAAGTATCTGCGGAAATGTTTACCAACATGCAACAACTAGTAGCTAACTTGAATGATTCTGTTGAGGATACTAAACGTTACAAAGAAAACATCGCTGAGTTATCAACTAACTTAGAATCCTTAAATACTGTTTACGGTAATATGTTATCAGCTATGAACGTTAATCGTTCATAAGTAGTTTAACTTAATTAATTAAAAGTTTAAAGAAAGTTAACTATGGCTGGAGGAAAGCAAAGCCCAAGGGATAAGATGATCGGTATGATGTACCTGGTTCTCTTAGCACTTTTGGCAATGAATGTAACAAAATCTGTATTGAACTCGTTTGTGGTTATTAATGGCGCTATGTCAGAAACAAATGCGGCCTTTGCGGGTAAAAATGAAGCCACTATGGCGGAGTTTAATGAGCAGAATGCCTTAAATGAAGCTAAGGTAGGACCTTGGTTAAAACGTGCAAAAGCGGTTCATGAGGCATCTAAGGAATTGGATTTGTATTTTGACAATCTGAAAAAACAAATCATGATTCAAACAGAAGGGTTTGCGCCTGAAACCTATGAAAATGATGATTCTTGGATTACATTAGATACTTGTCAAGCTCTTGGAGATATTGATAAGCCGCAAACTATTTTATTAGGTCCCGACCCAGCACTTCCTAAAGATGGAGAATGGACAATGAAAGAAATGCAGAGTAAAATTTCGGAATGGGAAGATAAAGTTCTTGCCCAAATTCCAGCAAATGAGCGTGAGGAAATTTCTATACATTTTGAATATGAAGATGGCGTGAATGCTGATGGTGATTTAGAACCTTGGCATATTTCTCACTTTTATCATGCCCCAATGGCTGCAGTAATTACAGATATTTCTATGTTTCAGAATCAGGTTAAAAATTCGGAATCGGAGGCATTAGGATTATTAATGGATCATATCACAGCGGCTACTTATGATTTTGACAAAGTGGAAGTTAAGGTTATTCCGCAATCTAACTACGTAGTATTAGGGGATTCATTCAAGTCTGAATTAATCGTAGCTGCCTACAGTACAACACAAAGTCCACAAGTAGAAGTTGGTGCTGGTATTGATACCACGGGACCTTCGAAGGATTGGAAAGTGACTAGCGCTTACGATCAGAACAGAGTTAAATTAGTGAATGGGATTGCTAACTACGGATTCAAACCAACCTCAGAAGGGGAACAAACTTGGGGGGGTATTATTAGAGTACCTAAAGCAGGTACCAATGATTTTGATGTCTATCCTTTTGAACATACGTTTATTGCTGCAAAACCATCTACCGTGGTTTCACCTACAGCGATGAATATTTTGTATAAAGCCGTTCAAAATCCAGTGAGTGTATCTGTGGGTGGATATGCTGCTGAGAATATTTCTATTTCGGTTACAGGTGGTAAAAGTTCTGGTTCTAAAGGAAATTACATGATTATGCCAAGTTCAAATGCACGAGAATGTGTTGTGAATGTAAGTGTAAAGGATAAAGAGGGTAAGTCTAAAAACATGGGTAAACAAGTTTTCCGTGTAAAACGTTTGCCAGATCCTAACGTAAAGTTTGCTACCATTGTGGGTTCAGGTAAAGCCTCTAAGGGTCAAATTGGTGCTTCTAAAAGTGTTAGAGTTGATCAAAAAGATATGTTATTTGATGGAATCAAATATAAAGTAACCGCTTTTGATGTGGTGTTCCCTTCTTCCAAAGGTTCCATTACATTAAGCTCGAAAAGTGATAAGGTTACTTCTCAGATGAAGGCGAAGTTTGGAAACCTAAGAAAAGGACAGACTGTAATTGTAAAGAATGTGAAGCTTCAATTGAATAGTGACAAACCAAGACCGGTAATGTCAAATATCATTATTGAAGTAAAATAATTTTAAATTAATTACTATGATTAGAAAGATTTCATTGGTATTAGGATTTGGTTTGATTTCAAGTCTTGGTATGTCTCAGGTTTTAGATCCAGGTCAAGAGTCTCCTTTAGATGGGGTCTATTCTAAATCTATTGATACTCCGCATAAAAAACCAGTCCCTTATACTCAGTTAAGAGAGGCAGATATTATGTGGTTGCAGAGGGTTTGGCGTACGGTGGATATGAGAGAGAAAGTAAATCACTCATTTTATTTTCCATTGAAACCTACACAAGGACGTAAAAACTTCATGCAAGTGGTTATGGACGCTATTGCTATGGAACGTATACACGCATATGCGGCATACGATTCTAGTGAGGGTGGTACGAACGATTGGGATGATACATTTAAACTTTTATTGACTGCTGAAGAGGCTAAAGGAGGTCTTTCGTTTAAAGAGCAAATTCAAGGAGAAGATGAGTTTGGAGATGCAACGGTAGAAGAAATTACAAGTTTTATTACCTTAGATGAAATTACAAGTTTTCGTATTAAGGAGGAGGTGTTTTTTGATAAACAAAGATCCTTGATGGAGACTAGAATTTTGGGAATTGCTCCACTGGTTCCGGACAAGGCGGGAGGTGATGAAAGTATTCTAAAAGAAGCATTTTGGATTTATTTCCCAGAGGCGCGCTTTGTATTTGCAGAGGCCGAAGTTTACAACCGTCACAATGATGTGGACCGTTTAACTTACGAGGAATTATTTTGGAAAAGAAAATTTTCTTCTAGAGTTATTAAAGTGAGTAACGTTTATGATCGATCAATTGATTCTTATAAGTCTCCATTAGATGCCTTATTAGAGGCGGAGAAGATTGAAGAAGATATATTCAATAGAGAACATGATATGTGGAGTTTCTAGTTAAACTTCAATAAAGTTTAAAAAGGGGTTGAAAGTAATTTCAACCCTTTTTTTGTGGGTTATTGTTTTATACTAATGTTCAGATTCAGTCGTTTAGTATAAATGCTAATTAACTATATTCATCCCGTTTATTCCGGTATAATGATTGCTTTGTTCTGGATTGTTGGAATTCCATATGTGATTTCTCAGACCCTTGAACCAATTACAATTGCGAGTCTTTATTCTAAGCAGTATGTAGATAAGAAACCAATTCCATACGTTGAAATACGTGAGGCTAATGTGATGTGGTTAAAACGCGTATGGAGAGATGTAGATATGCGACAGAAACAAAACCTTCCATTTTATTTTCCCATTGTTAAAAAGGAGTACCGTGTTTCGTTTGCTCAATTATTAATCGAGTCGGTGCAGAATAAATTTATTATTGCCTATTCGGCTATTGATAGCTCTTCTAATGGGTCTGGAGATTGGGATGATACATTTCAATTGCCTCTTAACGTAAAGGAGGCTAAAAGAGCTCTTTCATATAAAGAGAATGTGATTGTTGAGGATGATTTTGGAGATGAGGTGGTGGTGGAGCAAATTATGACAATCTCTTTGGATGAAATTACTAGCTTTAGAATAAAGGAGGAAGTGTTTTTTGATAAAGAGAGATCCATTATGGAAACACGAATTTTAGGAATTGCCCTTTTAATACCGGATAAAGCTTCTGGAAGGGAAGACATAAAAAAGGAGGCTTTTTGGATTTATTTTCCCCAAGCCCGAAATGTGCTCGCAAGAATGTTGAGCTATAACACATTCAATGATGCCAACGTATTAACATACGATGAAATATTTGTGAAAAGGAAGTTTTCCAGTAGGATCACCAAAATAAGCAATGTTTATGATCGATCATTGGATAGTTATTTAGCCCCTATGGATGCTTTAATTATGGCCGAAAAATTAGAGCAAGAAATATTTCAAAGTGAAAATGATTTGTGGTCTTTTTAGTGAAGGTTAGGAACAAAAAAGGGTTGAAATTTTCAACCCTTTTTTGTTGTTTTATTTTCTAATGTATCCTGCAAAATTATTGTGTTCAGTTTTACGAAGATCCTCTGGTGATAAAGATCTAAAATAATCATAAGTTATTTTTAAACCTTCTGCTCGATCAACTTTAGGAGTCCACCCCAGAATTTCTTTGGCTCTGGAAATATCAGGTTGTCGCTGCATGGGGTCGTCTTTTGGAAGGTCTTTGTAAATTACCTGTTGGGTAGTTCCCGTTAGCTTAATAATTTCCTCTGCAAATTGCCCAATTGTTATTTCTGAAGGATTCCCAATGTTAACAGGTTGGTGAGTATCTGCATGTAATAGACGATAAATACCATCGATTAAATCTGAAACATAACAAAAAGAACGGGTTTGACTTCCATCACCAAAAATAGTTAAATCTTCACCACGTAAAGCCTGTCCAATGAAAGCAGGTAAAACGCGTCCATCATTTAAGCGCATTCTAGGACCATAGGTGTTAAATATTCTAACAATTCTAGTATCTACATTATGATAGGTATGATAAGCCATTGTAGCGGCTTCCATATATCTTTTAGCTTCATCGTAAACACCTCTTGGCCCAATAGGATTTACATGACCGTAATAGGATTCAACTTGTGGATGAACTTTTGGGTCACCATATACCTCAGAAGTCGATGCGATTAGAATTCGAGCTCCTTTTGCCTTGGCTAAACCCAGAAGATTATGCGTTCCGTAAGAACCCACCTTCAAAGTTTGGATCGGAATTTTTAGATAATCAATAGGAGAGGCCGGAGAAGCGAAATGCATGATAAAGTCCAAATCCCCAGGAATATGAACGAATTTTGAAACGTCATGATTTATGAATTCAAAATGCTGTTCATTATACAAGTGTTCAATATTCTTTAAGTCACCGGTAATTAGATTATCCATACCAATTACCCGATGGCCTTCCGCTAAGAATTTATCGCATAGGTGAGAACCTAAAAAACCTGCAGCACCTGTGACTAAAACTGTTTTCATACTAAAATAATTATTGTGTTATTTCCTTACGTCCAATTGAGTTGTAATGGAAACCTAATTCGTTCATTTGATCTAAGTCATATAAATTTCGTCCATCAAATATCACTTTTTCCTTCAACATAGACGAAATCTTTTCGAAATTTGGGTTTCTGAAAATTTGCCATTCAGTGAAGATTAGAAGAGCATCCGCATCGTTTAAAGCATCATATTCGTTTTCTGCGTAATCTATTTTATCTCCAAGAAGATTTTTTACATTTTCCATTGCCTCAGGGTCATAAGCTATAATCTCCGCTCCTGCTTCAATTAATTCTTCAATGATGTACAAAGAAGAAGCCTCTCTAATGTCATCCGTGTCAGGTTTAAATGCTAAACCCCATACCGCGAACTTTTTTTCAGAAACATCACCAGAATAGAAGTCTTTAATTTTAGGAACAATTACCGTTTTTTGAGTTTGGTTAACGTCCATTACGGCACTTAAAATCTTAAAGTCGTAGTTTACCTCAGTGGATGACTTTGCTAAAGCCTGTACATCTTTTGGGAAACAGCTTCCACCGTATCCAATACCGGGGAATAGAAAGCGGTTTCCAATACGTGTATCTGTACCAATTCCTTTACGCACATCGTCAACGTTTGCGCCAACAAGTTCACATAAATTGGCAATTTCGTTCATGAATGAAATTTTTGTAGCCAAGAATGAATTAGCCGCGTATTTAGTTAATTCAGCGGATTTTTCGTCCATGAAAATAACCGGGTTACCTTGGCGAACAAATGGGGCATACATTTTGTCTAAAATCTCGTTTGCACGATCAGATGAAGAACCAATAACGATACGGTCTGGTTTCATGAAATCATCCACCGCAAAACCTTCTCTTAAGAATTCTGGATTAGACACTACATCAAATGCAGGACGCTCATTTGATTCTTTTGAAAATCTTTGATCCAGGGCATTATTCAATGCGGTTGCAACCTTTTCTGCAGTGCCTACAGGTACCGTACTTTTGTCTATGATTACTTTATAATCGGTTATCAAATCTCCTAAATCTTTGGCAACACCAAGAATGTAAGATAAATCGGCACTTCCGTCTTCACCAGGAGGGGTCGGTAAAGCTAAAAAGATGATGGTAGAATCCACAATAGCTTCTTCTAAATTGGTCGTAAAAGCAAGACGACCTTGTTTGATGTTTCTTTCAAATAAAACATCTAAATGGGGCTCATAAATGGGAACAATTCCCGCTTTCATTTTTTCTACTTTCTGTACGTCAATGTCCACACAAGTAACATTTGCACCACTTTCTGCTAAACAAGTACCGGTTACTAAACCAACGTATCCTGTTCCAACTACAGTTATATTCATATTTTATGTTTGCTTAATCGTATTTATTGGTTAAAAACCAATTTGGTTTTGAGGGTCACAAATTTAACACATCCTTGTGCTTTTTTAACGGTTATGTGCAATTTGTTTTTGTTAAAAATCCTTCAAGGAAGGCGAATTTAATTGGAATTGTTTGAGTCGTTTTGGAATAAGGTTATCTTCGCCAAATGAAGAAAATTTTCATTCTAATTGTGGTAGTTGCCTGGATGTGTGATTTCAATGTCCTTGGTCAGGTAAGTGTTAAGGATTCTGCTGTTTTTGCTCCAATTATTGATTTTTCTTATGGTTTTAAAATACCTGGTAATGATTTGGAAAAGAGGTTTGGAAATCATTCTGAATTGGGGGTTGCTTTTTTTATTAAAACTCGAAAAAATTTTTTGTTTGGAGTAGATTGGAATTACCTATTTGGTAATGAGGTAAAGGAACTGAGCTTTGCGGATCAATTTCGAGACGATAAAGGAGGGATTCTTGCTAATAATGGTCTTTATTCTGAGATTTATTTTGTGGAACGTGGATTCACACTTTCTGCTAAGGTGGGTAAAATTTTTAATCTTTTGTCCGTAAATCCTAATTCTGGAATTATGGTTATGGCCGGAGTGGGTTTTTTACAACATAGAATTCAATTTGAAGATAAATTTCAAGAAGTTCCATTACTAAGTGGAGATGGATATTATCAAGGTTATGATCGCATGAGTAATGGTTTGTTACTCACCCAGTTTTTTGGTTACAGGTTATTAAGTAATCGTAGGTTAATAAATGTTTTTGGGGGAGTTGAATTTACCCAAGGGTTTACGCAGAATCAACGTGCTTATAATTATGATACGGGTTTAAAGGATGATACCGAACGGTTGGATTCCTCTTGGGGGGTTAAAATTGGCTTTTCTTTACCGTTATACAAACCAACCCCAAAAGAGTATTATTATAACTAATGAAATGGGTATATAAGTCTGGGGTTTGGGGATATGCTTCCCTATTGAAAGGAATATCTCCTTTTAATTCAAAAGCAGCAAAGTGGGTTAAGGGAAGGTCAAACCTTACCGAGCAATTATCGGGTGTTAATACCGAGTTGAAATGGATCTGGTTTCATGTGGCATCCCTGGGAGAATTTGAACAGGCTAAACCCGTTATGGATCGATTAATTAAAGAAAACCCTAGTTTTTCTCTCTTGATTACTTTTTTTTCTCCTTCGGGTTATGAGGTTCGAAAGGATTATGAAAACTCGGAAAAGGTAATGTATCTTCCTCTAGAGTCTGAGGGTAACGTTAGGCAATTTTTGGATGTATTTCAACCGAAGCTAGTAGTTTTCGTTAAGTATGATTTTTGGTTCGAATACATGTCTCAAGTGATAAATCGAAATATTCCTTTAGTTTTCATTTCCGCTACTTTTAGAAAAGACCAAATTTTTTTCAGGAGAGTGGGTAGTTGGTTTTTGAACCAATTATCTCCGGTAGATCGCTTTTTTGTGCAGGATGAAAATTCGTTGGAGTTATTAAAGGAATTTGGTATTACTCAAGCAGAAATGTCTGGTGATACGCGCTTTGATAGAGTGGAAGCAACATTTCGAGAAAGCGAGATGTTTCCTCTTATGGAAGAATTTACGGCTAATTCGCGGACTTTAATATTTGGTAGTGCTTGGGATACGGAGATGAATTTTGCGATTGACTTCATTAATAATCTGCCCAAAGGCTGGAAGGTTATTTTGGCTCCCCATGAGATAAATGTTGAAAAAATCGATTCTTTTAGATCCAAAATTAATGCAACGAGTGTCCTGTTCTCAGAAGCTTCTGCAAGCGAGCTGAGAGAGACTCCGGTGATGGTTTTAAATACTATTGGTCATTTGGCTAGAGCCTATAAATACGCTAGTGTGGCGGTTGTTGGAGGAGGTTTTACGGATGGAATACACAATATTTTGGAACCACTCGCTTTTGGGGTTCCGGTTGCATTTGGACCTATGCACGATAAATTCTGGGAAGGTAAAGCTGCGATCGAAAATAATGTTGGTTTTGAAATTAATAACCTGCATCAATTTAATTTATTCATTTCCCAATTTACTCAATCAGAAAATAATCTTAAACTGGTGACTTTTGAGGCTAGAAAGTTTATTAAGGAAAGACTAGGGGCTACAGATATGATTGTCAATTATTTGAACATAAAGCTCAAGTAAAATCCCTATTTATTTCCCTTTTTGTTTTTGGAACTACCCTTGTATTTTCTTTTGCGGAAGTTGTTTTTACTACCCCATTTTTTCGACTTATAGTTAGATTTCTTGTATTGTTGGTTAGAATACCCTCTTTTCTTAAGTTTTTTATTTTGCTCTACTCGGGCATTATATACACGGGTGGATGAATAATATACCGGTCTTCTGCAAGAACTTGCGAAAACTGTTACTGCAACGATAGCAATAATTAAAACGGATTTAATATATCCTTGTTTGCGGAACATTATTTTTTAATAATTGGGATGTATGCTTAATAACGTAAACTATTACCATTAAGTTTACGAGGATGTAAAAGTAATTTTTTTTAGAAGGAAATTCCGAAGTTTTTTATGAAGTTATTTAACTACAATGTTAATATTTTTCAATAGAGTTTCATTTGGTTAATATCTGAGGTATTTACTGATCAAAATAAGGGTAAAAAAAAAGCCTCTAAAACTATTGTTTTAGAGGCTTAGTACCCGGGGCGGGACTTGAACCCGCACGAACACAAAGTTCATTGGATTTTAAGTCCAACGTGTCTACCAATTCCACCACCTGGGCATACAATAAACTAAATTACTGTCTCAGAGCGAAA
>OLHJ01000343.1_pt1 | contig 15447 bp, 14 predicted proteins | sample 1609491 | NCBI WGS metagenome assembly OLHJ01 (sample SAMN05416861, study PRJEB24817) | seawater metagenome | isolation source: Sea water | place: Canada:Atlantic | collected 2013-11
CTACACAGAGTAGATCGTCGGCAGCGTCAGATGTGTATAAGAGACAGACCTAATGCTGAATTAAAAGTTTCTTAATGGTAGATTTTTGAGTGTCTAGGTTTCGTTGTTCGACCAAATATAACCCGGTAGGTAAATCTGAAGTTTCAAAGGTACTAGAATATCCAGCCTCATAATTTCTAACCACCACTCCTAGCATAGAACGAACCACAATAAGGTTCCTTCCTGAATTAGCTTGAATGGTTACCATTGAATTTGCCGGATTAGGATACATTCTAAAAGCCTCCTCTACCTCTATAACTTTCTCTTCGGTAGAAACTGGAAATTGTAACGTATTAAACCCAAACTCAGGTCTAATCATTAAAGAACCAGGAAAACTTGACGAATACCAGTTTCCCTGAACCTTATAATAATTTCGATCTCCATTGTCATTGTTTTTATCCATTCCAATATACACCTCATCATTATGCTGCTTAATTCCAATAAAAATTTGACTCTCCACCTCTATTGGTTCTTCCAATTCAAACCTTTTAACCAAATCCCGACCTCCAGAATACACCGGGTTTTGTAAATAACTTTCATATAAAACTACCTCCGGATTGATACTTTTCCACACCATAATTCTAAAGGGGCGATCAAGTATGTTCGTATACGACCTTGGAAAATATATATTTAATGCACGTAATGAATCCCGTACCATAATATCATATTCTACAGCAACTTGAGCACTCGGTGACTTTAAATAATATGCCGCTTCAGCCGAGCCATCATCATAAGCGTATTGCGAACCAAATTGTTGGTTAAAAAAAGCTGTATCGTTATCATGATTGTTATCTGGGTTAACTTCAGCCAAATACCTTACTTCAAAAGACTTTACCGAATCTGGACTTGTTTTGGGAAATGAATCATTGAAATAACTAATCTGCCCTCCCGTTGCATAAGGTCCAAATTGCGGATCAATTCCGGCAGAACCCGCAAATAAAACATTTCCAGAATCACGAACTTCAAAAGTTGAAATGGCCGTATAACTTAAATCTCCTTGGTTTTTATACTGAATCAACTGCTCCGTTTTCATCACATTATCCGTAGTCCCCTTATAATGTGCCCATGGCATTTGATGGTAATTTTCTAACAATGAATACCCGGGATCTAGTAATCCTACATCTTGAATAATTTCGCCCTGCGTAGAACTCTTTTCATAGAGCCTTACATAATCTAAATTCCAATGGTCAAAATTTCCTGAAACGGACGCGTAATTAAAAAATCTAAATTTAAATCCATCCAAAAAGTAAATAGGGTTCTTTATTTGAATTAACACCTTATCAAATGGCTGAATTGTATCACCAGCTACGCTCCAGATATAATTCCACTTTTGCGTAAATGGGGAATAGAATTCCAATACGAGTGAATCCTCGGGTTCGGGAGCGTCTCCCAAACCTTGAGGTTGATACTGAAATGTTAGGTAAATACTATCTATCAAATAATCATAACTTGTGCCATCCGGTCTAGTTTTTAGAAATATGGGTTTCGACTCCAAAACATCCGCTAATTGGTGGGTATTAGGGTTCATAGTTGGATCATAAGGAATTCCTATTGAATCCAAACCATCAAAGGTCACCATCCCCAAAGTGGGAGGATCATTGGAATAGGTATAATTATGCAGTGCATTTTGATTTTTCCAAATGCTAAATCCTTCATCTGCCACATGGATAACCGTATCACTGAAGTTAATGTATTCTCGGTCGGCCAAGTGATTGGTAATAATGGTATTTCCAACAATCAGCGTGTCCTGCCTTGCCCAAACCGTATCTGTATCCACAACCATTTGATAATCTACCTGTGATAAGTTAGAAATATACACTACCGGAGAAGCTACTGAATCCCAGTTATTGTTTACCGTATCAGTTAACGTAAAAATATAGCTTGTATCAAGCATCGCTTCAAAAGTACCCTCGTAATAAAATCCATTTACTAAAAAATTTTGCCAAACGAAGGTTTCCGTTGGATTATTTAAAGTATCAAACTCGTAGCTTTTGAAATAGTGTTTTGAAAAATCATCGATAATGGGCAAGTGATTGGTATCAAATTTAAACAAATACGTGTAATTATCATCCGCTACTCTTGACGAGCGTTGTGCGTTATTTTCATAAACAAATAGAGCCTCATTGCTTTCAAGAGGCGCTAAATATTCTTGCCCAATTACCCAAGTGTTCATCCAAGCAAAAGCAAATAATAGAGTAATTTTAAATTTATTCATCCGTACCTACATCTAAAGAGTCTGCTACGATTAACTCCATTACTTCAATTTTATTACTATCTATTGTAAAAAACAATTCGAATGCCTGACCTTGCCTCACCTCATTGTTGGTATCATACTTTGGGTTTTGACTAAACACAAAAGCATTCATTGTATCCTCCATAGTTTTGACGGTGGTATCGTATTCAAAATACCCAAGATTCAATCCTTTTTCATTCAAATATGAACGGGCTTGATTTAATGCCATTGCATACAAATAAGGTACTGGAATTCTTTCACTTCCTATGCCCTCTCCTACAACTAAAGATATACTTTCTCCTTTAACAATTCTTTCACCAGGCAAGATTTCCTCTCCGTTATACAACACCCCAATTACACAATTATCGCATTCGGCAGGTTTATACACCAAAGAATCTACCCTAAGTCCATAGGTTTCAATTTTACTCATAACCTGCCGCACCGTAATATCTCTCAACTCAGGTAAAAGCACACTTGGCGGAATCACAGAATTAATAGTCAGATAGATTTTACGATTAGGTTTTACCAGTTCACCTGCATTAGGAATTTGTTCCACCACAGCTCCCCCAGATTTCTTGGGGTCAAAAATCGAATCGGTAATTTCAAACCTCAAATCCTTATCCGAAATAAACGCATCAATCTCCGAATAATGAAACCCTTCAAACTCCGGTACTTTTACAAACTCATCGTGTTTAGTGTAGGAATCTAAAAACAACGAAACGGCAAAAAAACCGGCAAGAACCAAAATAATTACAAATGTTAGGTTGACCCAGAATGATTTAGATATTAAGAATTGAAATAGTTTTTTCAAAATATTATTTAAATTGATTTTATTAGCGGCAAATATAACCGATACCACGGTACAAATAATAGAGAGAATAAGTAAAAACGTTTTCAACATTAATTAATTACACCAAACAAAAGTCACCGTTTAAAAGTTCCACTTTTCCAACAATGACATCTTCGTAAATTCTACTCCCTAGATCATCATTAACAGTTTGACTTCCTCTAATTTTCAGCCTTGAAATTAGTTGACACATGGCATCTCAAAAAAACATCGCAATACTAGCTGGAGGCGGGAATTCTGAACATGGAATTTCCATGAAAAGCGCAAAAATTGTTGAGAATAACATCAAACATCTTTACCGTACTTTCTTTATTGAAATAACAGATGACTCTTGGCACTACCTGCATAAAAATGAATGTTTTGCCATTAACAAAAATAATTTCACACTAGAATGGCAGGGAGAAGTCATCAACTTTGATTTGGCATTTATTGCAATTCACGGCACACCTGGTGAAGATGGTAAGATTCAAGGCTATTTTGACATGCTAGGAATTCCGTATTCTTCTTCTGGTCTACTCGCTTGCTCTGTAAGTTTTAACAAGGGGGTCTGCAATGACTACCTAAAAAACCACGGAATTAACGTAGCTAAATCAGTACAGTTGTTTCACGGCATTCCTTACTCTGCCGAAGAAATAGTTAATGAGGTCAAACTACCTTGTTTTGTAAAACCGAATCAGTCAGGATCTAGCTATGGGGTTCATAAGGTATACGAAGCAAACCAACTTAAATCTGCTATAAACGATGCTTTCACCTATGACAAACAAGTTTTAGTGGAATCCTTCCTGAAAGGTAGAGAGGTAACTTGCGGAGTAATCAATTTCAATAATGAATTGAAAGCGCTACCTATTACAGAAATAATTACAGAAAACGACTTCTTTGATTTTGAGGCAAAATACAAAGGCGAATCTAAAGAAATTACTCCAGCTCAAATTGACGAATCGACCCAAAAACTTGTGGAAGATGCAGCTAAAAAAGTATTCCAAATACTAAATTTGGATGGAGTTGCCAGAGTTGATTTCATCATTGATAATGGAGTTCCATATATGATTGAAGCGAATACGGTACCTGGTCTTTCAGCTGAAAGTTTAATTCCACAACAAGCAGTTGCGGCCGGTTACACCCTTCCTCAGTTTTTTGCAGCCTGGGTTGAACACGGAATGAAAGTATAAACCTAGGCCTGATTCTTTAAATAGGCTATCAATTTCTGAACCGCTAAACCTCGGTGACTAATTTCATTTTTAGCCTCCATACTCATTTGCGCAAATGATAAACTATACCCTTTTGGACTAAACAAAGGATCATATCCAAAACCTTCCATACCCTGGTATTGAGTTAATATTTCTCCAGCACAAACCCCTTCGAACAAAAACTCTTCTCGATCAATAATCAGACAAATCACGGTTCTAAACCGAGCGTCCCGTTGTTTTGAGTTAAGAAGTTCTTTGAGTAGCTTTTCATTGTTATCTTTAAAATCACATTGAGGCCCAGCGTACCTTGCTGAATATACCCCTGGAGCTCCATTTAAAAATTCTACTTCTAAGCCAGTATCATCAGCAAAACAGTTTTTACCATACTTTTCATATATAAATCGCGCCTTAATTCTTGCGTTTTCTTCCAAAGAGGCTCCTGTTTCAGGAATATCCTCGATAATTCCAGATTCACGAAGCCCATTCACATTATAGGTGGGTAGCGCAAGTTTAATTTCTTTTAGCTTGTGATTATTGTTAGTCGCAAATATTAAATTCATGACGCGAAGCTAATTATTACAAAAGAAAAAGAGCTGTTTCAAACAACGAAACAGCTCTTTTAAGATAAGGATTCAACCTCTTTTGTAACATTAGGTCTATGGATAACCACTATGCTACTAATAATTACCCATACAGTAGTCCTAATACGCTTATAACGCAATTACAGTACCAAAGTTGGGTGAGGTTCAATTTTTCTACTCTTTTTTTATACCCGCATATAGTTGATCAATCATTTCCACCACTTTACGCCCCTCTTTAGCAGATGTCATAATTTCAGCTCTGTCATTTAATACCTCTATGACATTATTAATCACTTTGTCATGGTTTGACATGGAGCCCTCATAAAAACCATAGTTATTAGAAGGAGATGAAATTGGAATATCTTTAATATCGAAACCATCCGTAACTTGGTAATCAATAGTATTTAAGTATTTACCGCCTATTTTAATCGTTGCATTATCCGAAAAAATGGTGATTGAACCCTCCATATTTTGCTTGTAAGCGGAGGTGGTGAAAACTAAATTTCCAATACCCCCTTTTTTAAATTCAAAGGAAAAAGTTCCTGAATCTTCGAATTCAATCAGCTCTTGATGAGAAACATTTCTAGTTACCCCACTCACATTTTCAATTTCACCGAATAAATAAAACAATATATCCACAAAGTGGCTGAATTGCGTATATAAAGTGCCCCCATCCAATTCCTTGGTACCTCGCCAGGGCGACTGTTTATAGTAATTGGCATTTCTATTCCAGTAACAGTTTACAGAAACCATTAAGGTAGCCCCTAGTTTATTCTGATCAATCAAGTCTTTTACCGCTTTCACCGGAGGATTATATCGATTCTGCTTGACCACAAACATTTTCACTCCTTTACTCTTACTAACTTCTTCCATCTCCCATGCAGATTGAGAAGTTATAGACATAGGCTTTTCAACTACCACATGTTTACCTGCCTCCATTATGTGCATGGCAATTTTAGAATGCGTGCCATTTGGTGTACATACGTTTACCACATCAATGGATGCATCTTTTAACAATTCCGGTAAAGAAGAAAAATTTTTCACGCCATACTTCATTGCAAAATTGGCAGCTACTTGTTCATCTATATCATAAACACCTACCAATACTCCTAGATCATGATTATTAATATGAGTAACATGGCGATGGGCGATATGACCACAACCTATTAAAGCAAATTTTTTTTTCATATTCAATCTTAGACCGGAAGAACGAAATAAATACCAAATAGTATAATTTCTCCCGGAAAAGCCAAAAATAATTTTTCCTCTCACAGACCTAACGATTCCGTAAAAAAAATATCCATCTTTGTATGCTAAGCTTAAAATATGAAACGAATTCCAGATTCTGAGTTAATTATCAATCCAGATGGCAGTGTTTATCATCTTTGTTTAAAACCGGAACATGTTGCAGATAATGTAATTGTGGTAGGTGACCCAGGTAGAGTGCAAAGAATCTCAAATCACTTTGATACTATTGAATATCAAATTAATAACAGAGAATTTGTAACCCATACCGGTACCTATAAAGGGACTCGATTTACTGTAATCGCAACTGGAATTGGCACCGACAACATTGATATTGTATTAAATGAGTTGGACGCAGCGGTTAACATTGACCTGCAAACAAAAACCGTTAAAGAAGAACTTCGTTCTTTAAACATTGTTCGCATCGGAACTTCTGGAGCTTTACAACCTGAAATTGAGATTGATTCCTTTTTATTGAGTGAAAAAGCAATGGGTTTTGATGGCTTAATGCACTTTTACTCCAACAAACTTGGCATCAATGAGAAGGAAATTGCGGATGCTTTCTGCGCTCACGCAAATTGGAATGAGTCTTTAGCTCAACCTTATGTGGTTTCAGCAAGTAATATCTTGATGGAAAAACTTAAAGAAAACACTTCTCAAGGTATTACTGCAACTGCTTCGGGTTTTTATGCCCCTCAAGGCCGTGTACTTAGACTTCAACCTGAAATGCCTAACTATCCCGAAACCTTATCCTCGTTTAGCCATAAAAACCTCAAAGTCACGAACTTTGAGATGGAAACTTCAGCACTCTATGGTCTATCAAAAGCACTAGGACACCACGCCTGTACCTTATGCGCCATTATAGCTAATCGTAAAACAAAACAATTCAGCAAAAATCACGACCTACCAATTGACCGCCTTATATTACACGTTTTGAACAACTTAACAATTTGATTGTTAAAACTAATGGTATGACTTAAAAAAAAGGCCTTGCATTCACAATAGATTTGGCGTACAGAAATACTGTTTATTGCGTGCGCACACCTAAAGAAATAAATGCTTTAATTAGGCTACTTGATGATCCAGACGAGGACATCTACGGCCACATCAAACAAGAGTTAAAATCTTTTGGTGAAGATGTAATTCCAAACTTGGAATCGCAATGGGAGAAAAATCGCCTAGGTCATTTATTCCAATCTAGAGTAGAAAATCTAATTCATGAGATTCAATATGGTTCTTTAGAAGAACACTTAATAGACTGGTGGAAAGAAGATAAGCCAGACTTATTGGAAGGGGCTACTTTAGTTTCTAATTACAAATACCCCTCTTTATCTTTTGACGATATTAATAAGCAAATAACCAAGTATACTCAAGAAATCTGGTTGGAGTTAAATGATTATTTAACCGCTCTGGAAAAAATTAAACTGATTAACCACTTTATTTTCGATGTTCACGGTTTTTCGGGTAACATTGCTGGTTTTCATGACCACAAAAACTCAGTATTAAAGGATGTGTTGGACACCAAAAAAGGCAACCCACTATCCCTTTCCATACTATACATCTTAATAGGACGTCAATTAGACCTACCCATTTACGGAGTTAACTTACCACGTCATTTTGTAGTGGCTTATTTAGACCCCTACCAACTTACCACTCCCATTGAAGATTCTCCGGTATTATTTTACATTAATCCATTTTCTAAAGGAGATGTTTTTGGACCAGAAGAATTAACCGAATTTCTAGAAAAAATTGGAGTTTCAGAAAAAGAGGAACATTTTAAACCCTGTGATGCAAAAACCATTTTGAAAAGAATGCTCAACAATCTTATTTACGCATATACCAAAGGTGGCGAAACACAGAAAGCGGAAGAAGTAAAAAAGCTCTATAAGGTTATTGTTCCAGAATAGGAATTCTGCTATTTTAAGATTCTTGCGAAAGTCTTAAAAATCAGTTTTAAATCTAATAAAAAACTTTGTTGCTCAATGTACTGTAGATTTAACCTTAGTTTATCAGGCATAATTTCATTCACATACGTTCTTTCGGGATTAGAAGATTGCGCAAGCAATTCGGACTCTTTCACATATTCTAGGGTAGCAATATCGGTCAACCCGGGCTTCACTGTCAATACCTTTAACTGTTCCTCCGTATATAAATCAACATACTGCTTTACCTCTGGCCTGGGTCCGACCACACTCATATCACCCAAAACTATATTCAATAACTGAGGCAACTCATCTAGTTTATACTTTCTTAAATAATAACCTACAGGCGTTACCCTGGGATCGCGATCTCCCACAGTAATTTTTATCTTATCGGAATCTGGACGCATCGTCCTAAATTTAAACAACCCGAATTCATCTTGTCCTTTCCCTACCCGCAATTGTTTGAAAAACACTCCCCCTTTGGAATCCAATAAAATTAGAATTGAAGCACCAACAAAAAAGGGAGAAAGAAGAACTAGGGCCATAATAGACGAAATAAAATCAAAAGCCCTTTTGATCATTACTTAATTTTTAAAACCTTATTTACCGATTTCACTACAGCATCTACAACAATTTCAATTTGCTCATCGGTCAAATCATAAAAAATTGGCAAGCTGATTTCTTGGGTGTAATTTTTAAAAGATACTGGGAAATCATCCATATTATAGCCTTTATGCTTGTAATAAGACAACATGGGTAATGGCTGATAATGCACATTTACGGATACATCCAAATTAGAAATTTCAAAAATGATTAAGTTTCTTTGTTGCTCCGTAATATCCTTAATTCGCAACAGGTACAAATGACAATTAGACCACTTATCAACAGTTTCATTTAGGGGCGTCCAAGCCCAACTAAATTTACCTAAAAGCTCATTATACTTCCTAAAAATATGCTCTCGCTTTACTAAAGTATCGTCTTGGTAACGCTCTAACTCCACCAACCCAATCGATGCCAAAATATCGGTCATATTATATTTATATCCCGCTTCTACCACATCATAACGCCAGCCCCCTTTTTTTACTTTAGCAAAAGCGTCTTTCGTTTGACCATGTAACGATTTAATATTTATATCATTATACATTTTATTCTCATCAAAACGCGTAGGCAGATTTAAAGAAAGAGCCCCACCTTCAGCTGTGGTTAAATTTTTGACCGCATGAAAAGAAAAAGCCGTAGCATCGGCTAATGTACCCGAGTTTCTACCTTTATAAGTTGACCCAATAGAATGAGCACCATCTGCTAAAATCATAATCCTCCCAAGCAACTCTTGAGGCTCTGTTTTTGGAGTAAACATACTTCTAATATCTTGATCGCGAACCACCGCTAAAATCTCATCGTAGTCACAAGGAAATCCCCCTATATCAACAGGGATAATCACCTTGGTCTTTTCACTTATTAGCTTGGCTAATTGCGTATAATCCAAATTAAAATCATGCGAATGTACATCGCACATTACCGGAGTTGCACCACTATGCACCACGGCATTTGCGGTTGCCGTATAAGTATAAGCCGGAACAATTACCTCATCACCCGGGCCAACACCATACCAACTTAGCATTAACTCCATCGCTGCCGTTCCACTATTTAAACAAACGGTTGCTCTTGCCCCTGTAAATTCAGTGATTTTTTTCTCGAAAAGTTTGGTTTTCGGACCGGTAGTGATCCACCCTGAACGCAAGGCATCCACTACTTCTAAAATAATCTTTTCGTCAATTCTTGGCGGAGAAAATGGAATCATAACTCTAAAAATAATTGTGTCGCAAAAGTAAGGCTTTTAAGGCTTCTTTTATTCCTCATAAGTAAAGAATACAACAGAGTTTAACAAAGAAAAGTAGATTACTCCAGCCTGGGTATTAAAAACGCTTTCTGTTAAAAAGTTAATCATTAAAACCACCACAAATAATGGATAAAGAAACCTTCTTTTTTTAATCGAAACCCATGCGGGATATAATAAACCCCAAAGAAGGGCAAAGGTTCCAAACAAACCAAGCGCTACTTGAGTTTGAACAAATTGATTGTGGGCATTTAAGTTATCTCTAACTGCTCTTACAATTCTATCCTTCGCAAATTGACGCTGCAGCTCTCGATTAACATCGCCAGTTCCCACGCCAATTATCGGATTTTCTAATATTACAGGAATAGCAGACTCCCACATAGCCAAGCGCACCCCTGAACTCGACTTATTCGTGGAAATATCCACCGCCCTTAGGGCATTAGTATATTTGGCAACCGGATACAAAATACTGGCTACCAATAGGAGTGTTGCAAATAAGGCATACAGCATTTTTTTCCATCTCAACCGTGGAAAAATGATGTAAACAAAAGTGTACAGTAACAAAACAATTAATGTTAAGAGCCCTGCTCTAGATGACAACTGATACACCCCTATTACTAAGAAGCCTAACAATAAAAAGTGCCTAAACTGAGGGCGGTTCCGGAAATGAAAAATGAGAATCAACAAACATGCTATGGCAAAGTTTATATACATAGAAAAATAAGAAGGGTGATGGAAGTACGATAATAAGTCGTAAAAAAACACATCAGGATTTCCAAACTCATAAAAATTTATCGCAGCAATTAAAAATTGAAGAGAGAGGGACAGAGCCACTCCCCAAATGAAACTTTTTATTAAAGAGTATACATTAAATTTATTGATAATATTTGATGTTAAAACCAATAAGGGTGCTAATAGAATGGTTAACTTCACCTCCATGTCAAACCACCCCTCGGATATATTCAAGGTATATATCATCCCAAGAAATGACATCAAGTATAGACTAATGAAGGATAATATGAATTTCCTTCTTTTATTAAAAAAATGAACTCGAGTTGACCAAGGTATTGTGGCTAAATTGAATATCATAAAAACGATCAAAATCAAGGGAATAAACCTCTCTTGAAAGGAGAGAACAAAAACCAAAACATGAATAAAATACAAATTGATTTTCTGCCTATTTATATCCGATAAAATCTCCGCCATCGTTTTATCTTGAGGTTCCGAAATTTTGTCCTCCTGGGTTTCTACCCATAAAGTTCACAAGAATGTATCCCTTCAAATACCCATAACCATAAGCCATATGAATTAGAGGAAATAGAATAGGCAATACTAAAAGCATTGGCATCCGTGATTTTTTTAAAGCGATAGAAATACTAACAACTACATCCAAACTTAAATAAAGAAACAACCCCAAAGCCCACATGATTTGAAAATAGATCCCCAAAAACGGTAATAGCAATACAGTAAAAAGAAACAAAACAAAAAGAGGAGGTACAAATTGACGTAGAGTGGCTGCCGATCCTAGTTTTTTATTCACCAAGGGTTTGAATAGTCCATAATGAAAAAACATCTTCATCATTTTTGAGATGGTTCCACGTGCATAGTATTTTATTTCCAAATCCGGAACAAGAAATATTTTCCCTCCATTCTTAATGATTCGGCCATTAAATTCATCATCTTGATTTCGTATCAAATCGGTATCAAAATACCCAATTCGGTCAAATACCTCCCTTCGAAAACACCCAAATGGAACCGTATCTACTTCCTGGGCTGTATTCCCTTCTAATCTGAAACTAGAATTGCCAACACCCATTGGATGAGAAATGGCAGCAGCTATACTTTCCGCTAGCACTCCACCATTTGCAGGTAATGTAACTACTCGTGCACCCACATTATCTGCCCTTAACGAAAAAGAACTTTTCACCAAGGTTGAAACATAATTTTCGGGATAAATAGAATGAGAATCCATTCGAATTATTAACTCGCCTACTGCCTCCTTAATCGCATAATTTAAAGCAAAGGGAACCACTCTTTCCGGGTTATTAATTAATCTAACATTTTCGTACTTCTGTACATAGCTATTTACTAAAGAGGCCGTTGCATCATCACTCTCTCCATCAGCCACAATTATTTCCATCTGAGACAAAGGGTAATCCTGATTTAGTATAGAGTTCAAAGTTTCAATAATGAAATTTTCCTCGTTTCGAGTAGGAATTATTACCGATACTTGTTTAGCCATACTTAGAATATTAGGCAAAGATTACAAATCCATTTTACTTTTTGCACTTGTTGATCATAAAGTTATTCAATAAGAACATATTTAATTTACTTTGCAAAAAATTAAAATCAAAACATGAATCCAGCAGATAATATTGGCTTAACAGACTTTCTTGTTCTCGTTTACCGTTTTTTTATCAGAAATTTTAAAATTTTGGCAGCATCCATAATTCTAGGATTATGTATTGGTGGTGTATATTCTTACCAGAAAAAGACCTATTATACTTCAGAATTAATTGGCTTTTCACCTGTGATAAATGAAAATACGCTTTTGGAGATTTTAGGCCCCCTAAAAATTCTAAGTGAAGAAAAAAACTATACCGAATTATCGAGATTACTAAATATCACAGAACAGGAAGCCAGCGATATCAGAACATTAAACTTTGCGGAATCCAGACACCTGAAAACCTCAAATGCGCCCAATTTAACAGATAAAAAGTTAAACAACTTAGTTCTTGTTCAATTAGACACTTATAACCAAGGAATATACCAACCCCTGGCAAAAGGGCTTCAATATTACCTCAACAATAACGCATTCATTACGAGCAGACTAAAACTGGAAAAACAAAAAAAACAAGCGTTGATTGTGGCAGGAAAGAATTACTTGCAAAAGCTAGACTCTAGTCAGGTTTTCACACAAGCCAACACCTCCAAAGTAACCATTTCCAATCAAACAAGCCCGGTAGACTATAACATGGCTCAGACTCAATTGGAAAATCTAAAAATTGATTACGAAACTTTAAACTCCTTCACCATTGTATTGGACTTTTTTAACGCAAAAAAACCATCCAATCAATACATTTTCATCACCTCGGCAATTTTCATTTCGTTTCTAATGGGAGGCCTTTTGTTATCGTTTCTTTTGGAACTTCGTCAACTGGCGAGGGACTAATCTCAACTTTTCTTAGTTGACGGGTTAGAATAGCCATAAACACAATATCAAAGAGGGAAACTCCCCAAAAAAAAGCATATTGTGTTAATCCAAAAATCAATATAGGAAACACATAAATCCAATTGGAACGTTTAATGTTTCGATAAATAAAAATGAAATATACCAAAGAAATAAATACGCCATTAGTAGCTATTAACTCCAAATAAGAATTATGCGCATGATACCCATCAAGCCACAACTTAATTGAGTAATTTCCATAAGCCAGATGGGTATAAATAAAAACAATAAAATCTTTCCAGATATGTTCACGCCCCGTAAGCTCCACATTTCCGGTATTTCGAGTAAACTGAGCTATTAAAACGGGCGCCTTAACCAACAAAAGCGTCAAGCTTGATATCCCTCCTAAAAGGCCTACCCAAAAAGCAAACCACGCTTTTTCCAACGTATACCGAAAGGCAAAAAAGCTTTGCACCGATGACAAAAGCATATAAACACCCATGGAAAGAATTACCGTTCGATTAAATGTAAAAGCAATACCCAATATCAAAATTGTTTTTAATGGGTAGTTCCATCCTCTTTTCAGTTGAAAAAAATCAATTAACAAGTAGGCTAAAAAAAACTTGGATGCAACAATACTAGAACCAGTGCTAAATCCAAATGGCCTTTGAAAATAAGCAAGAGAACCTTCTTTAAATGTGGTAAAACCCTCTAGTGAGCTATCGAAGGTTGAAACGCCCACTACCCATTGCAAAATAACAGACACCGATTCCACAGAAATCAAAGCAACTAACCACTTCACATCTGAAAGTCGCAATCGAATAGCTAACATATATGAAGGGATAATTAATAGAAAATAAGGGAATATATCCGACATTTCTTTTACTGAACTCCAATGATAAATGCGATTAGTTAAACTCAACAGAATTATGACACAAAGGACCATAAAATTCAAATCTAGGGGATGCCTTGGATTATTCTTAAACTCAGTGAGTTTCGCCAACCAAAAATCACGATCTCGAATTAACAAATAAACAAAGGCCAATAAAAACATAAACTGAGGCAGATATGCAGTTGTTGGTAAATACGTTAATAATCCGATCATGATAGTTCCTCGCAAAAATATTTCATACAAATTATAGAGCGCTCAATAGTACTGATTCTTTTTGAAACCTCTTGAAAAAAAATAAAACCCAAGGGAATTCCATAATTGTATTGTTTGGAGAATGGAAATTTTCGCATTATTGTGTATGCTTGATATTAACTAAATGTAAACTATGGTTACTTTTGCTTCAGATTCACATTAACAAATTGAATAGATGACAAAAAAGGCATTAATTACGGGAATAAGCGGACAAGATGGATCATATTTAGCAGAGTTCCTCATTAACAAAGGATATGAAGTACATGGTATTATTAGACGTTCAAGTTTAGAAACACGTACCCGAATTGATCACCTATATAAGGATCCACACACGAAGGGGCGTAAACTATTTTTACATTTTGGAGACATTACAGATACTTCGGCTGTTTCTAATTTGATCAAAAAGATAGAGCCAGACGAAATTTACAACTTAGCGGCTCAAAGTCATGTACGTGTATCATTTGAAATACCTGAATACACGGAAAACGTAGACGCTGCAGGATCTTTAAGAATTTTAGAGGCCATACGCATTCACGGATTAGAGAAAAAAACAAAGTTTTATCAAGCATCTACCAGTGAATTATACGGTAAGGTACAAGAGGTTCCTCAATCAGAAAAAACGCCATTCTATCCTCGTTCACCTTATGCGGTTGCTAAAATTTACTCGTATTGGATTACTGTCAATTACAGAGAAGCGTATGGAATTTTTGCGGTAAATGGAATTCTATTCAATCACGAGTCGCCACGAAGAGGAGATAGCTTTGTAACTAAAAAGATTGTCAACTCTGTAGCTCAAATTGTAGATGGTCAACTTGAAAAAATGCATCTTGGCAATTTGGATGCTCAAAGAGATTGGGGTTATGCTCCGGATTATGTGGAAGGAATGTGGATGATGTTACAATCGGACACTCCACAAGATTTGGTTTTAGCAACAGGAGAAACAAATTCTGTAAGATCCTTTGTAGAGGCCGCATTCGAACACGTTGGAATTGAAATTGAATGGCAAGGATCGGGTGTAGACGAAATAGGAGTTAACAAAACAAATGGCAACACGGTTGTAGCTATTGACCCATGGTACTATCGTCCTACCGAAGTAGAACTGCTAATTGGAGACCCGACCAAGGCCAGAGAAACCATAGGCTGGGAAGCAAAAGTAAAATACAAGGAACTCGTTCAAATAATGATGGATGATGTCTGTCTCTTATACACATCTCCGAGCCCACGAGACTCCTGAGCATCTCGT
>OLHJ01000344.1_pt1 | contig 15411 bp, 14 predicted proteins | sample 1609491 | NCBI WGS metagenome assembly OLHJ01 (sample SAMN05416861, study PRJEB24817) | seawater metagenome | isolation source: Sea water | place: Canada:Atlantic | collected 2013-11
GCTCGGAGATGTGTATAAGAGACAGCCCTAGAATAGCGCCTTGATTGGCATATTCATGAGCAAGCGCTTGGCCGATTCCGCTAGAGGCGCCGGTAATAAAAACCTTGAGTGCTGCCATCTAAACAGTCTCATATAAGTTTAGTGGAGCGATTAAGTCGCTCAGTCTAGCTACCCCAAAAGGGAAGCATATCTTCCTATTGAGTGCATCAAAATATACCACTTTAGTATACCTATATAAATATTTGATATTAATTTATTTTATAAAAATATATTAGATAATTTTCGAATTCATTATTCACAATGCGTAAGCATGGGTAAGTATGACTGATTTCAAATAAGTCTTTTTATCTGAGGTTAAATTTTTATTGTATTCTTTTTAAATATGGATAATATGATTTGAAATTATATTATAATTTTATAATATGGATAATATGATTTAAAGTTATGATTATATCAGTTCAGCCTAAATTTTTTTGAGCAGGGGCGAGAAAAGGCGATGGAAAATCAGTATGCAAATGAAATTTGGCCTCTGGCAATCTATTTTGGCATGGTCATTATGTTGGTTGTCACTATGTTGGCGCTTTCTTGGGTGCTTGGTCAAAAACGTCGCGAGGCTGCCACTAACGATCCTTTTGAGTCTGGGGTTGTTTCAGTTGGCGGATCACAAATACGCATATCCGTAGAATTTTATTTAGTTGCAATCTTCTTTGTTATTTTTGATCTTGAAACACTGTTTATTTTTGCTTGGGCGGTAGCTTTTTTTGAATTAGGTTGGGCGGGTTATTTATCCATCACAGTGTTTATTGGCGTACTAGTTTTGGCTTTAGTTTATCAGTGTCGCTCTGGTGCATTGGAGTGGGGAAATAAGACCCGCACCGGTCTGCGTGAAGATCAATTAACTACTGGAGAGTCAACATGAAGTGGAGCCTTACATCCCCTGAGGACGCTAATGCTACAAGTCTTAGTGACGATTTTGTGGAAGAGCAGATTAAACGTAACGTAGCTTTTGCCAAACTAGAAGATCTTATTGCCTGGGGTCGAGCCCATTCTTTGTGGCCATTTAATTTCGGTCTTTCTTGTTGCTATGTGGAGATGGCCACCGCGTTTACTAGTCGACATGATATAGCACGCTTTGGCTCGGAAGTGATTCGCGCCACGCCACGTCAAGCAGATTTAATGGTTATCTCAGGAACATGCTTTCTCAAAATGGCACCTGTCATACAACGTCTTTATGAGCAACTACTGGAGCCTCGATGGATTATTTCTATGGGCTCCTGTGCTAACTCTGGTGGTATGTACGATATTTACTCAGTGGTTCAAGGTGTCGATAAGTTTATTCCCGTTGACGTGTACGTTCCAGGATGTCCACCGCGACCTGAAGCCTTGATGCAAGGATTGATGATGCTTCAAGAATCTATAGGAAAAGAACGACGGCCACTCAGTTGGGTTGCCGGAGATCAAAGTATTATTAAGCCGGAAAAAATAAGTATGCGGGATCAGTTAACGGCTAAACGAATAATGGCTACCGAGCTAAGAGAGCCAAAAGATGTATAAGGATATACAGGCTATTAAGGGGCAGTAATGCAAGCAGCAGAAGCTACGGTGACAAATGTCGTCGAAAGCTCACTGTATCGAAAATTCGGTCAGGAGCTATTTATTTCCCAACAATGCGCTGATCAAAAGTTAACCCTTTGGGTTGACCGCAATCGTCTAATCGAAGTTCTTCAATTTCTAAAACTATCATTTCCCATGTTGTACGATTTGTTTGCCATCGATGAGAGAACGAGAGCCAACCGTGCCGGACAGCCTGATTCAGATTTTACAGTGGTATACCACCTGTTGTCTCTCGACACCAATGAAGACATGCGCATCAAAGTAGCATTGAATGAGTCTGATCCGGATCTTCCGACATCCATTGGTGTGTGGCCAAATGCTAATTGGTATGAGCGTGAAGCTTGGGATATGTTTGGCGTTACTTTTTCTGGCCACCCAAATTTATTCCGTATCCTGTTGCCGCCAACATGGGAAGGGCACGCCTTAAGAAAAGATCATCCAGCGAGGGCCACCGAAATGGCCCCCTTTGAAATGGGTCCAGAGCGAGTTGCAAAAGAACAGGAAGCATTGAAGTTTCGACCCGAAGATTGGGGTATGAAAAAGTCTAACGACGATAACGAATATATGTTTCTTAATCTTGGGCCAAACCATCCCAGTGTACATGGCGTCTTTAGGATTATGTTGCAATTAGATGGTGAGGTGATTGTCGACTCCGTGCCAGATATTGGCTACCACCACCGTGGTGCAGAAAAAATGGGTGAGCGTCAGACTTGGCACACTTACATACCCTATACGGACCGAATCGATTATCTTGGCGGAGTAATGAATAACCTTGCCTATGTTCAGTCGATTGAAACCCTAGCTGGTATCAAAGTCCCAGATCGTGCCAAAGTGATTCGTATTATGCTCTCCGAGCTATTCCGCATCTCTAGTCATTTAGTTTTCTACGGTACTTTTGTTCAGGATGTCGGTCAGATGTCCCCAGTTTTTTACATGTTTGCAGATCGAGAGCGATTATTTGGCATCATCGAGGCTATCACCGGCGGGCGAATGCATCCTGCTTGGTTCCGCATTGGAGGCGTAGCGCAGGATCTCCCTAATGGCTGGGAGGTCATGATTCGTACATTTATAGATTCGATGCCGGCACGACTAGATCATTACGACAAGATGTCGATGCAAAATAAGATGCTGAAAGACCGCACTGTAGGCATTGGAGCTTATTCTCAACAAGAAGCTATTGATTGGGGGGTTACTGGCCCCAGCCTGAGAGCCACTGGCAGTGATTGGGATGTTAGGAAAAAGCGTCCCTATGGAGGCTATGATCAGTTTGAGTTTGAAGTTCCCACTGCCGTTCATGGGGATTGCTACGACCGCGCAGTACTTCGAATTGAAGAAATGCGCCAAAGTCTAAAGATTATTCGTCAGTGTATTGACAACATGCCTGAGGGTCCTTACAAAAGTGACCATAGCGCTACCACGCCGCCACCTAAAGAGCGGACCATGGAGGACATTGAGACGCTTATACATCATTTCTTGAATGTCAGCTGGGGTCCAGTTATCCCAGAGGGGGAGGCCTCTGTAATGATTGAGGCCACAAAAGGGGTCAATAGTTACCATCTGATTAGTGATGGCGGCACTGGCTCCTATCGCACTAGGATTCGAACACCTTCTTTCCCACACTTGCAGCAAATTCCACTGATCAGCAATGGCCTAATGATTCCAGATCTGATCGCTATTATTGCAAGTATCGATTTTGTTATGGCGGACGTTGACCGATGATTAATTCACAAATGATCCAAACTGATTTAACAGGGGTGCTTACCCAGGAAGAAATTTTGCAGATTGACGCAGAGCTGTCACATGTCCCTTATAAGTCTGGAGCCGCCATTGATGCACTAAAAATTATTCAGGCAAATCGTGGCTGGGTCTCGGACGAATGTCTACAGGCTATAGCGAGACATCTTGAGATGTCATCGGAAGATCTTGAGGGAGTGGCAACTTTTTATAACCTAATCTACCGAAAGCCAGTGGGAAAAAAAGTAATATTATTTTGTGACAGTGTCAGTTGCTGGATCTGTGGTTGCGATAGCATTAAAACCAGAGTGACCGAAAAACTTGGCATTGATTACGGTCAAACTACCGATGATAACCGCTATACATTGCTTCCAGTTCCTTGTCTTGGTGCTTGTGATAGGGCGCCGGTAATGATGGTTGGTGATGATCTGTTGACCAACCTTACCGAGGATAAAATTGATCAGTTATTCCCTGATAATCAAGCAGAGGGTGACCTGTAATGGAGAAAGTGCTAACTCGAAATATCAGACCGGACTTACAACCTACCAATTTGGATGCCTATGAAAAAAATGGCGGTTATCAAGGCTTAAAGAAAGCCATGAAAGGACTGTCACCTAAGGATTGCCAAGATCTTGTTAGTGCCTCTAATTTAAGAGGGCGTGGCGGCGCTGGGTTTCCTACAGGAATGAAGTGGAGTTTTGTCCCAATGGGAGAGAATTGCACACCAGGACATAAATATCTGGTGTGCAATGCTGATGAAATGGAGCCGGGGGCTTTTAAGGATCGATTGCTTATGGAATACGATCCGCATCAGTTAATTGAGGGCATGATCCTTGCTGCTTATACCATCGATGCTGACCTGTCCTATATTTTTATTCGCGGCGAATATATTGTCTCTATACAGCGGCTTCGGGATGCATTGGCAGAATGCTATGCAAAAGGATATCTCGGTAAAAATATTCTTGGGGGTAGCTTTTCTCTCGACATGTACGTCCATCCTAGCGCTGGGCGCTATATTTGCGGAGAAGAGACAGCATTAATTAATGCCCTTGAAGGAAAGCGTGCCAACCCTAGAGCAAAGCCACCATTTCCACAGGTGAGCGGTCTCTGGGGGCGCCCTACTATCGTTAATAATGTTGAGACGCTTTGTAATATTCCACATATTGTCGATCGTGGGGCCGAGTGGTTCAAATCGCTGGGTAGTGGTGAAGACAGTGGAACAAAATTATTTGGCGTCAGCGGTAGAGTAAAAAATCCTGGTTGCTGGGAGTTACCAATGGGTACGCCGATTAGGGAGATACTCGAAGGCTGTGCTGGAGGCATGCAGGATGGGCTGCAGTTAAAGGGCTTTTTACCCGGAGGAGGGTCAACTGATTTTCTAGTGCCAGAGCATCTTGATCTGGCAATGGATTACAACGTAATAGGAAAAGCCGGTAGTCGCATGGGCACTGGTACGTTGATTATCTTGGACGACCAGACTTGCCCTGTTGGTATGGTGCTCAATTTAATTCGTTTCTTTGCTCATGAGTCCTGTGGGTTTTGTACTCCCTGTCGCGAGGGATTGCCTTGGACGCGACAGGTTTTACTTGATATCGAAGAGGGTAGGGGAACTAAGAAAGATCTGGATACGCTGGCCTTCCAGATTAACTACATAGGTGCAATTGGTAACACCCATTGTGCTTTGGCACCGGGTGCCATGGAACCACTACAGAGTGCGATGAAGTATTTCCGTGAAGATTTTGATCACCATGTTAGCGGTCATTCTTGTCCTTATGGTTCGCACTCAAAATCTCTCTCGCAGAAACACTCTGGAGGTTATTAAGCTATGCCGAAGATTTACGTAGACGGTCAAGAATTGAGCGTCAAAGAAGGTGAAAATATCCTTGAGGCCTGTCTTAGTGCAGGGATCAATCTACCATATTTCTGCTGGCATCCAGCGATGGGATCCATTGGCTCTTGTCGGCAATGTGCGATAGTGCAGTATCAGAACGAAGAGGATACCGACGGCCGAATTGTAATGGGCTGCATGACCCCAGTGACTGAAGGCGCAAGATTTTCTCTCAATGCCAACAAGGGGGTTGAGTTGCGCGAAGCAGTGGTTGAGTCTCTTATGCTTAACCACCCTCATGATTGTCCAGTCTGCGGAGAAGGCGGGGAATGTCATTTACAAGATATGACAGTAATGGTTGGCCATCGCGACCGTCGTTATACAGGACTAAAAAATACACATAGAAATCAATATTTAGGGCCTTTAATTAGCCATGAAATGAACCGCTGCATTACTTGTTACCGCTGTGTTCGCTACTATGATGATTATGCTGGCGGCACCGATTTATCGGCGCAGGCATCCCATGATCATGTTTATTTTGGGCGTCATGAGGATGGTGTGCTTGAGAGTGAATTTTCTGGTAATTTAGTCGAGGTTTGTCCTACTGGTGTGTTTACGGATAAACCATTACTGAAGCAATACACTCGGAAATGGGACCTGCAGTCAGCACCCTCAATCTGTACCGGTTGTGCCGTGGGTTGCAATATTTCTCCTGGTGAACGCTACGGTAAACTTAAGCGTGTCCATAATCGTTTTAATGATGATGTTAACAGTTATTTCCTTTGTGATCGTGGGCGCTTTGGTAGCGGCTATGTGAATAGCTCATTAAGATTGGATTATGCTGGATTGCGCAAGAAAAACGGCAGTTTTCAGGCTATCCATCAGCAAGCCGCTGTTGATAAGGTCGCTAAGTGGGCAAAAGGCAAAAAGATCGCTGCGATTGGTTCACCTAGAGCTTCTCTTGAAGCTAACTACCTACTTCGAGAATGGGTCGGTAAGGGTAATTTTTCCGCTGGCTTTTCTAAACATGAAGGCCAGGTTATCCATACAATTTCTACCATGCTTTCCAGAACAAATGCCTTGTCTCCTTCGATAAAACAAATGGAGGCTGCTGATGTTGTGCTGATTCTTGGTGAGGATGTCACTAATACTGCACCCAGGGTTGCTTTAGGGTTGCGCCAAGCTATTCGAAATAAAGCACATCAGCTAGCAGAGCAGGCGGGTTTGCCAAAATGGCAGGATGCCGCAGTGCGAAACTTAGCTCAAGATCAAAGATCACCAATGATTATTGTTTCCCCTATAGGTACGCGTCTTGATGACGTCGCCAGCCAGTTAATCACACTAGGGATAGATGATATTACTCAGTTTGCTGCTGCAGTGGCTGATGTCGTCTCTGGAAAACACATCAAAGATGTCGATGTTAATGCGGTGGCCCAGCTACTCAAAGATGCAAAACGACCATTGATTATCAGTGGATCTAGCCTCTTGAGTGATTCTCTGGTGAAAAGTGCCGCAGCTATTGCAAGCAGACTTGCCGTAGATAACAAGCAAACTATGCTTAGTTATTGCATACCTGAGTCTAATAGTCTCGGCGTAGCATTACTTGCTGAAGATGCCAAAAGTATCGAGGAATTAATTATCCGAGCTGATAAATTTGATGTCTTGTTACTCTTGGAGAATGATTTACATCGTCGCATTAGCCTAGATCAGATAGATCAACTGAAAAATTCAGGAGTTAAACTCGTTGGCCTTGATGTTTTAGAAAATGAAACACTTAGCGCCTGTGATTTAGTTCTTCCGGTAGCTTCTTATGCGGAATCTGAAGGTACGCTTATTAATAGTGAGGGCCGAGCACAGCGTCATTATCCAGTATTTGAACCAGCTGCAGAGCGTATGCCAAGCTGGAAGTGGATTTTAGAGCTGGCGACTGTTTGCGAGCATACTAAGATTGCCAAACTGACTCATTTTGATGAGATAGTTGAATCCTGCGCTGATAGCTGCAGTCTGTTTGGTCAGTTGACCCAAGTAGCTCCAGATCATAAATTTCGTAGCCATGGATTAAAAATTTCCCGTAAGACCCATAGGTATAGTGGACGCACTGCTATTAGCGCGAATCAGTCTGTTCATGAGCCGTTACAACCAGTGGACCAGGAAACGCCACTAACCTTTAGCATGGAGGGGCTTAATCTCGAACAGCCAGCATCACTGACTCCATTTTACTGGTCGCCTGGGTGGAACTCTAATCAATCACTACAGAAATTCCAAGCCGAAGTGGATGGCCCGTTGTCTAGCGATTCGTCTGGCCAACGATTAATTGAACCAAAACTTGATTTAGATCCTAATTGTCTGCTATCAGCCCCTAGTCCATCAAAGGCTTCGATCTCCGATCGATTAAAAATTAAGCCCGATGAAAGTCAATTAGTACCGATTTATCGTGTTCATGGTAGCGATGAGTTGTCGTCTTATACTGATGAGATTGCAGAGCTAGCGGGGAAGGCTTTTGTTGCTATCAGTGCAGCTGTTGCAGAGCAGTTGAGTGTTGTAGAGGGCGATGGGCTCATTGTGAGTAACGCTGATGGCGGTATATCTCTAGAGGTAAAGATTCTTGATCGAGTGGCAAGCGACTGTGTTGGTTATAGCGCAGGATATACTAAAACTAATAGTTTGCGAGCAGGTAACTCGGTGGTCTTGAGCAAGGACTCTAAATGGCAACGTCGGATGCCGCAGTTAATTGCAACAGATAGCGGTAACAAGCGGCCACCTAATAATATCGAGGAGTCTGCGCATGTCTGAGTTAATGCCAGTATTGCTAGCTCTGACTATTCTTGTTGGTGGTGTTAGTCTTGCGGCAGTAATTACTTGGTGGGAGCGACGCTTGCTGGGCTTCTGGCAGGATCGTCTTGGACCTAATCGTCTCGGACCATTTGGTATTGGCCAGGTCGCGGCAGATATGATTAAGCTGTTATTTAAGGATGATTGGGTGCCTCCATTTTCCGATAAAGTAGTTTTTATCTTTGCCCCAACAGCAATTGTTGTAGCGATGATGATGGGCTTTGCAGTGGTACCTTTTGCCCCGAACACCTACATCTTGGATGTTAATATCGGCTTATTATTTTTTTTGGGTATGACTTCTTTAGCAGTTTATAGCGTTCTTTTGGGGGGTCTGGCTTCAAACAATAAATATGCATTATTGGGGGGACTGCGCTCTGCTGCACAGATGGTCAGCTATGAAGTATTTATGGGTCTTTCTCTTATGGGTATTGTGATGATGACTGGAAGCTTCAGTCTCGTGGATATAGTCGAGGCACAGGCTGACACTTGGTTTTGCTTCTCGCAAACACTCGGATTAGTTGTCTTTGTAGTGTCTGGTATTGCTGAAAGCCATCGATTGCCTTTCGATTTACCTGAAGCAGAACATGAACTAACAGCTGGATTCCATACTGAATATGGCGGCATGAAGTTCGCTATGTTTATGCTTGGGGAATACCTTGGGTTAATACTGATTTCTTGCATGATAGTAACGTTGTTTTTTGGCGGATGGATGGTTCCAGCGCTCATTTATGATTGGTTGCCACCCTTCATCTGGTTTAGCGTAAAAGTATTTTTGGTAATTTGCTTTTTTGTGCTCTTGAGGGCGGCGATTCCTAGACCTCGTTACGATCAACTTATGTCATTGGGATGGAAGGTCATGCTACCAATTACCTTGATTAATTTATTGGTGACCGGTGCAATACTTCTAAAAATGAAGGGAGCTTAAATATGCTTAGTCAACTGCAAACCATGTGGACAATTCTCAAGCATACCTTTACCAAAGCGGAGACGGTCCAGTATCCAGAAGAGATGCCTTATCTTGCGCCACGCTATCGCGGCCGTATCGTGCTGACCCGAGATCCAGATGGCGAAGAACGTTGTGTAGCCTGTAATTTGTGCGCGGCCGTCTGCCCTGTTGATTGCATTGCACTGCAAAAAGATACTCGTGAAGACGGTAGCTGGTATCCCGAATTTTTTCGTATCAATTTCTCTCGCTGCATCATGTGTGGCATGTGTGAAGAAGCTTGTCCGACTTACGCCATTCAGCTGACGCCAGACTTCGAAATGTGTGAATACGATCGTCAGAACATGGTCTATGAAAAAGAACATTTGCTAATTAACGGGGTTGGCAAATACCCAGATTACAATTTTTACCGTGTTTCCGGTCTGCAGACCGCCTATAAGGATAAGGGTGAAGGAAAAAATGAAGCCCAACCCATAGATGTAAAAAGTCTTATGCCATGAAACTGCATGCTGATATTTTTGAATGTACCTGATATATAAGGCCAATTTATGACTTGCGAGGTTAGACGTGCTTGAAATAATACTTTTTTATGTCGCTGCCACAGTCGCGCTGGTTTCTACTATATTGGCTATGACTAGAGCTAATGCCATTCACGCGCTGATTTATTTAATAGTCTCTCTTTTGGCGGTAGCGGTGATCTTTTATTTGATTGGCGCGCCATTCGTTGCGGCATTAGAGATCGTCATTTATGCCGGAGCCATTATGGTTCTATTTGTCTTTGTGATCATGATGTTGAATCTTGGTGCAAAAGGTGATGCCCGTGAGAAGACATGGATGAGGCCGTCGGTGTGGGTGGGCCCAGCACTTTTAACGATTGTCTTGTTTGCTGAATTGCTCTACGTGATTTCTTCCGCTGAAGGCCCTGTAAGCACTGGTGTTGTTGGCGCCAAGCAAGTGGGATTGAGTCTGTTTGGGCCTTACGTTTTAGCGGTTGAAATTGCTTCCATGTTGTTGCTTGCTGGCTTAGTAGGCTCATTTCATTTAGGACGTCGCTATCTGGACAGAGCTCCTTCAAGTGAATTAGGGCACCAACAGGAGGGAGAATAGTGGAAGGTTTAAATATACCGCTCAATCATATTTTATTAATTGCTTCATTGCTTTTTGTCATTGGCATGCTGGGCCTAATGATTCGCCGCAATATTATTTTTATCTTGATGTCACTTGAAGTCATGCTGAATTCGGCTGCATTGGCTTTTGTAGCTGCTGGAGCCCATTGGGGACAACCGGATGGTCAAATTGTATTTATGTTGATATTGAGTATTGCTGCTGCTGAGGTGGCTGTTGGATTGAGTCTGGTGTTGCAGGTGCAGCGCCGCTTCAGATCGCTAGATATGGATAGTCTCGACTGGATGAGAGGATGATTATGCGCGAACTCATTGGATTGATACCGCTTATCCCCTTGCTTAGTTCGGCGACACTGATGCTATTCGCCGGACATTTGTCGCGATTTGCTATTGGCTTACTGGGGGTTGGCTCTGTAGGGATTGCCGCAATACTGACAGCAAAAATGGGAATAGACTTTTTAGGTAATCCTGAGGTTTTCAAAGTAACTCTGTGGACCTGGATGCAGGTAGGCACTTTTTCTTCCAACGTTGCTTTTTATTTTGATGGACTAACATTGGTAATGATGTCTGTGATTACAGGGGTCGGATTTTTAATCCACTTGTTCTCTACAGAGTTTATGGAAGAAGATGTTAGTTATGCACGCTACTTCGCTTACCTAAATATGTTCGTTGCTGCCATGTTGATTTTAGTAATGGCAGACAATCTGCTTCTTCTTTATCTTGGCTGGGAAGGGGTAGGGGTGTGCAGTTATTTGCTAGTGGGTTTTTGGTATCAGAATTCTGCCAATGGCTATGCTGCGCGCAAGGCATTTATTGTCACTCGTATTGGTGATACGTTGATGGCGCTGGGATTATTTTTGCTATTTACTGAGCTCGGTACTTTGGATATCCAGGCTCTTGGAGACGCCGCTAAGGATAAATGGCAAGTGGGTGACAGTATGCCACTTATCGCCTGCCTTCTTATTTTAGGCGGAGCGGTTGGCAAGTCAGCTCAACTGCCTCTACATACATGGCTTCCTGATGCTATGGCTGGCCCAACCCCTGTTAGCGCATTGATTCATGCGGCAACGATGGTGACAGCTGGAGTCTATTTGATTGCACGGACCCATGAACTTTACTTGTTCGCTCCAATAGCAATGATTGCAGTAGCACTGGTAGGTTTAGCAACTTCTTTAATGGCGGCCTTCACTGCGCTAACCCAGCATGATATTAAACGTATTCTTGCCTATTCAACGATCAGTCAGATCGGCTATATGTTCTTAGCCCTAGGTGTAGGTGCATGGACTGCCGGAATCTTTCATTTAATGACCCACGCTTTTTTTAAGGCTCTATTATTTCTCGGCTCCGGAGCTATTATTCATTGCCTGCATCATGAGCATAATATTTTTAAAATGGGCGGCTTGCGAACTCGTATGCCGGTGACATTTTGGAGCTTCATGATTGGCTCAGCAGCTTTGGCGGCATTGCCAATGACATCAGGATTTTTTAGCAAGGATCAGATTCTCTTACAGGCTTATCAAGTTGATGGTATAGGGCCTTGGTTGTGGTTTGGGGGATTGGTGGGCGCGTTGTTGACGGCTGTGTACAGTTTTCGATTAGTATTTGTGGTATTTTTTGGCCAGGTCAACACCGAGCCAGACAAGGATACTGGTTGGCGAATGGTCATACCTTTAAGCTTACTTTGTATTTTAGCCATGATGGGGGGCTGGATTATCATTCCGGTCACTCAGGTTTTTCCTCTGGCAGTTTTCGAGCACCCCGCCCACTGGGTTGAATACGTCTCCATTGCGGTACCAATTGTCGGCGTAATCATCGCTTACCTTATATTTCTTGGCGGCCAGCTCAAAGTGGACGTATTCACTAATTCTTTTGTTATGCAAAAACTGCAGCAATTTTGGTTTAGCGGTTGGCGGATAGATTGGCTATATGACCAACTACTGGTAAGGCCTTATTACGGTCTAGCTAGGGCTCTGAAGTTAGAGCCAGTGGACAATTTTTATAGGCTTGTTGTGACTATAAGTCAAACATTTAATCAGTGGTTATCTGCAGGTCAGAGCGGGCAGATGAGACGTTATATAACTAGCATGGTATTTGGCTTAATTGTACTGCTGGCCATTTTGGTGAGGGCTTCTTGATGCTAATGATTAATTTGATACTCATTCTACTGATTGGAGGGGTTGTTGCGATATTTTCGGAGCGACTGGGTGCCGATGTGCCTCGTAAGGTAGCTTTGGCAGTAGTTATTATTGATTTAATTTATCTACTGATAGCGCTTTCGACTATTCCCCAGCTGGAGACGCTACAGGCACCCGTGCCCAGCGATCCGGAAACCTGGTTGATGCATTATAGTGTTGAGTGGATTCCGGCTTTTGGTATTAAAATTGAATTAGCCTTAGATGGGTTAAGCATGCTGATGGTTTTGCTGACATTGATATTAGGTGCTGTGGCAGTAAGCGCCTCATGGACAGATATCAAAGTTCGACAAGGTTTTTTTGAAGCCAATCTACTATGGACGCTGGCTGGTGTTCTTGGTGTCTTCATGGCTCTAGATTTGTTCCTGTTTTTTTTATTTTGGGAGGTTATGTTAATCCCGATGTATTTTATGATTGCTATTTGGGGCCACGAAAATCGCGGTTACGCAGCCATGAAATTCTTTATTTTTACTCAGGCTAGCGGTCTTTTGATGCTGGTTTCTATATTGGCATTGGTCGTAATTCATCATGGTAATACTGGTGTTTGGACCTTTAGTTATTTCGACCTGCTGAGCGCTCAAATTGCCGCACAAACTGCATTTTGGTTGATGCTCGGTTTCTTCGTCGCTTTTGTTGTTAAGCTTCCTGGGTTTCCTTTTCACACCTGGCTGCCAGATGCTCATACTCAGGCACCCACCGCCGGTAGTGTCATTCTTGCAGGAATATTACTCAAAACTGGCGCTTATGGGTTGATTCGTTTTGCTGTGCCTTTATTCCCTCAGGCGTCAATGGAGTTTGCTCCTGTTGCCCTCTGGCTAGGTGTTGCCGGAGTTATTTATGGGGCAATTTTGGCTTTCGGTCAAACGGATTTTAAGCGCTTGGTTGCCTACAGTAGCGTGAGCCATATGGGCTTTGTTCTCCTTGGAGTGTATGCCTGGAATATCTTGGCACTACAGGGAGCGGTTATGCAAATGGTCGCGCATGGATTCAGCACAGCGGCATTGTTTATGATTGCAGGCTCACTTCAAGAGCGCTTGCATACTAGGGATATGCGTGAGATGGGTGGCTTATGGCAGAATATGCCGCGTATGGGCGCTATAGCCATGTTTTTTATAGTAGCATCTCTTGGGCTTCCTGGTTTAGGTAACTTTGTTGCTGAATTTTTGGTACTACTAGGCCTTTTTCAAGTGGACCGCTTGCTTGCCGTTATCGCAGCGCTTGGTTTGATCACCGGTGCCGCCTATTCGCTATTATTGATGCAGCGATCATTTCAAGGTGAGCCTGACGAAACACGCCAGCTGGTAGATTTTGGGACAAGAGAAATGCTGACCATGGCTGTGATGATGACTGCACTCATTGTATTGGGTATCTACCCGCAGCCGATATTAGATATTTCTCGCCCAGTGGTAGAAAGCCTGATTAGTTTCTCGAGCATCGTGACAGGAGGTTCCTTATGAACGGAAGCCAGATGCAGGCGTTAATGCCGATACTGATGCTGAGCTTGACGGCTATAGTTTTGATGATCCAGGCCTCCATAAAGCGTGATGAGAAGGCGACATGGATTATTACTGTAGTAGGAATATTGTTGGCTTTATGGGGCGCTGGATATGCCAGAGACTTTTCGCAACCTGTGACAATTTTACTACAAGTAGACAATTGGGGATTATTTTTTACCGCGCTTGTGCTGCTTGCATCTCTGGTTACAGTGGTGCTTTCACAGGATAGTTTTTCCTCGGAAGGGGGGAGCAAAGAAGAATATTACCTTTTGTTAGTGTTGTCAGCTCTTGGAGCTGTAATTTTGATTCAATCTAGCCATATGGCCTCTCTGTTGCTAGGTATGGAGCTAATGGGAGTCGCTCTTTATGCGATGATTGCTTTCCCAAAAAAAGGGCTTTTACCCCTCGAAGCGGCAGTTAAATATTTGGTATTGTCAGGGTGCGCCTCAGCAATTTTATTATTCGGGTTTGCGTTGCTTTACGCTGCAACTGGCGAGTTAAGCTATAAAGGAATTGGTGAAAAAGCTGCTCTTGCCTATATTAGTAACCCTCTATTAGTGATGGCCGGCACCGCTATGGTTACAGCAGGTATTGCTTTTAAATTATCCTTAGTACCATTTCATATGTGGACGCCTGATGTTTATCAGGGTGCACCGACACCCGTGACGGGATTTCTTGCAACCGTATCAAAAGGGGCGGTTTTCGTCGCACTGGCTCGTATCTATATGGATGCTGAGTTGCATCAATACGAGTCTTTGATTTTGGCGCTCTCTGTACTGGCAGCCTTTTCAATGCTGATTGGCAACTTGCTCGCTCTACTGCAGGAGGATATCAAACGCTTACTGGCTTACTCATCGATTGCTCATTTTGGCTACCTGTTAATCGTACTGATTGCTCTCACTGGCAGCGAGATGGCGAGCGAGGCGGTAACCTTTTATTTAGCAGCTTACATATTGACTACGCTTGGAGCATTTACCGTGATAGCCAGAGTCTCTAGAGAAGATCAACAAAAAAGCCAGATTTCAGAATTTGAGGGACTTTTTTGGAGGAATAAAATTCAGGCGACCGCCCTTACTATAGCGATGCTTTCATTTGCAGGCATACCCCTTACCGCAGGGTTCATGGCTAAGTTTTTTGTGATTAATGTCGCTATTCAGGGGTCCCATTGGTTTTTGTTGAGTGCGCTGGTTATCGGTAGTGCTATCGGTATTTATTATTATCTGAGAATTATTTTTTCTATGAGCAAGACGTCTGGCAATGATATCGGGTTTAGGGATCGCTCTGGAGATATAACAGCACTATTGCTAACGGTATTGATTTTAATGCTGGGTAGTTGGCCGCAACCATTTATCGCTTTTGCCGGCGGGCTCTAGTGAAACCAAAAAGGTAGGGAGAATATTATGCCTTTACGTTCAGTTGATTTGTGTGATTATCTACTATCCAATCCGGTGACGATCCGGCCAGATGAAAATATATTTCATGCCATTGATGTTATTATTAAAAATAAGATCTCTGGTGTCTGCGTGGTTGATGATCATGGGCATCTAGTGGGAGTATTATCTGAGCTTGACTGTATGCGAGCTGTCCTTGGTGCAACCTATAACCTGTCTCTTATACACATCTGACGCTGCCGACGATCTACTCTGTG
>OLHJ01000345.1_pt1 | contig 15387 bp, 9 predicted proteins | sample 1609491 | NCBI WGS metagenome assembly OLHJ01 (sample SAMN05416861, study PRJEB24817) | seawater metagenome | isolation source: Sea water | place: Canada:Atlantic | collected 2013-11
CGTGGGCTCGGAGATGTGTATAAGAGACAGATCATATCCAGTAGGTGCTTATAAACCACCGATACTTTATCGGCAATGTGAGAGTTTTGATCCCCTGCGCCTATCATGCAGCAAAAAAACACTTCGTTTTGTTTACTCACTTCATGAAACTGCTCAGAGCACACAAAGCCCAACATTTGTTCTAGGCTGGGCGATGAGTCAGTTGGAGAGTTATTTGTTTGGGGTTGGTTAGAGCGTGAAAAATGATTCAGTGCCTGCATGTAACGAAAAACCACTCTGTCTAATAGCGCATCTAGCATGCCATCGCTGCCACTAAAATAGTGATGCAGCATGGGTTGGTTCATATTGGCTTCTTCGGCCACTTTGCGTTGTGAAGCTTGGCCAAACCCCTCCCGTAAAATGACTTTTTCGTAGGCATCTAAAATGAGTTGCTGCTTCTCTAGTTTTTTACTGGGGCGTCCCATGTTACTGCTTTCCTTAATGGCTATCACGCTCGGTGAGGCATTATATACACACTTATGGTACATGTCTGAAGGGCTTGTAAGGGGGATGCGGTCAACGGTTTTGGTAGGCGTTTAATGTTAGATAAGTAAGCGCAATCGCCCTTAAACTCAGAGCTCTTAGCCCTGAGTTTAAGGGTGTATAAAAATATTGTACTTGCGCTATTTAGGTTGCACTCGCACCATGCCACTTACCGTGCCGCCGACGATTTGTCGGTTAGCTACGACCTGTGTGGCCGCATAGGTGCTGTTGTATTTAGGCAGGTAGCCCATGGGGGCTTCTACTTTAGTCTCACCGGTATCCCAGTCAAAACCTAAAATCGTCCACTTGCCGCCAATTTGCCCCCAGCAGTAAGCAAGGTTAGAGGCCTCGCTCATGGTGGGAATGCCATTGGGGCAGCTTTCTTGATTGCTCCAATCGCTTACCACTTCACGGCTGTCTGGTTTCCACGAAAATTTCTCAACACCAATTGGCGCATTAAACTTTAAGTTAGAAAACAATACCGTCACCATACCCCACTGAGGGTCTTCACCCAGTTGACTGGTATCCCAGCTGTATTCGTTGTCGACCACCATGGCGCTGTGGCCGCGTACCATCACCGATTGCTCAGAAATGCTTTTCGTGCGATCGCTTATGCCAAAGGTAATGGGAAACTCAGCGGCAATACGGCGATCTTTACCTTCGCCAATGGCTTGCCAGTCGGCTGGGATTTCATCACGCCACATTAACACTAGGTTCATTAACTCACCGCCATCAGTAAAGACCACAAATTTATCTTCGTCTTCTTTACCCATTAACGTCGGTGTCGAACCCGACCCTATGCCTAAGCGACCCGGTAGAGGTGTATCTGGGCCCGCTTCATAATCGGCACGCCATAATAAGCTTAGAGTTTCACCATTCCATTGAATGCGGTGCATTTGCTTACTGGTCACTACAAAAATGCCACCGTCTTCATCTACGGCAATCGAGTTCGATACTTCTTGGTTGGCCCCTAAGGAGATAGCTTGGTAAGTGCTGAAATCGCGGCTAATGGTCATTACTAAGCCGGCTGATGTGGCCAAAGCAATATGGCCATCATAGGTCATATTCATGCCCACTATGTGCTCGCCCTCTACGGTTTTTAATTCCAAAGGAATATCAAAAATGGCTTCAGTGACGATATCAGATTTTGGATCTCCCTCTACCGCGTCACCATAGCGGGTTAGCGACATGTCCCTTGGAGCAAAAAAATCACCGTCTTTATCTACCAATGAGTAGGCACCGGAAATACCATCCTCGGGTAGGTTTTGTAATTTAATGTCTAACTTTTTAATCCAATAGGTACTGGTATCGACTTTGTAAATAGAACCAAAGGTCGATCCCCATGCCACATTGTCACTGGCATAAGCCAGCGTAATGGAAGGCAAGGCAATGGTGTAATCCACATCAATTCTATCACCGGGCTCTAATCCTCTTAATGGAGAAGAAGCTTGGTTATAAGAATTACGGTGTGACATGGGCCAAGGGGAGTCAGCCAGAAAAGTGTTCCGTGGGGGTTCGGCATCGGCGTATGCTTGAACAGCACCTAAATGTAGGCAAGCCAGCACTGCGCACATTATTGTGTTTTTAATTTTATTAAGGTGTAAGTCGTGGGGGAAGAAGTAGCTCATTAATTTTCCTTATTATTATTTTGACTTGAAAGCTTCATAAGAGACTTCCAGAGGAGCCCCTTAAGAAGGGAAGTCGAGCTTACTTAAATTGGTTAAAAAGGGTTATTCAGAAAATGCCAAAAAAAGATTCAATAAACGCCATAATATTTGAGAATATTTTGAAGGCACGGTAAGGTGCGAATCATAATAATAAAAAATACCTACATTCTAAATAAACAGTTTAAACGGACTTATGTTAAATAATTGTTCAACCAGCTCACCCATGTGGGTTCGCTCCATATTCCTATGTTTACAGGCTCAAACCGATCAGGCTCGCCATGTATTTAATCAATGTGGCATCGAATTGGCCGAAAAACCTCACAAACAAAACCGTGTGGCCATAGTAAAAATTACCCAAGTATGGGAAGCCATTATCAAGCTGACCAATAACGATGCTTTTGGGTTAGAGGTGGGTCAACATTTTGTGAAAAATGCGGGGGGCGTTTTTACACTAGCAGCCATCAGCAGTGATGACTTAATTCAAGCTGCGCAACGGCTATCTGTTTTCTATAAAGTGGTGTCAACGGGTGTGGTGTTAGATGTTAGTACCGAAAAAGGGGTAACGTTAAATTTATCTCTACCAAAAAATACTACGGGTGTGTGCATCTATGCCATGGATGCCAGTCTAGCCACTTTAGTGGCGATCACTAAATCGGTCCTTAAAGAGCATTATCAAGCCCCTAGGCGAGTACAAATGTGCCGCCGCGCACCCGAAAATATTAACGTCTTTAATGAATATTTTGGTTGCCAAGTAGAATTCAATAGCACACAAAACAGCCTTTATTTTGATGATGAAGATGTGTATCTCAGTGATCGTCATAAAAATCCAGATTTGGCCAATCACTTATATAATTATTTGGATGAATCCCTACAAAAGCTCACGGCACTCACCTTAGCGCAACAAGTATTTAACACCATTGAACATTTGTTTGATAATAACTCTGTTCATGTACGTGACGTAGCGAAAGAATTGGCCATGAGTGAGCGTACCTTGCAGCGCAAACTGCGCCAAGAGGCCAGCTGTTTTAATGAAATCAACAAGCAGTTTAAATTGCAAAAGGCTCGCCAGTGGCTCATTGAAAAAAAACTTCGCCAAGGAGAAATTGGTCACCGATTAGGGTTTAGTAGCCAAAGTAATTTTTCACGATTTTTTAAAATTGAAACAGGTCAAACACCTAACAACTATATTGAGAGTACAAGACATTACTAGCCGTTTTCTAATGTAAATTGAGAGTGCCTATTGGCCTGATGAATTAGGGAGTTGGCTGGCATGGCCGTTAAAGGCTTCAAAATCACTAATATTGAGGGCAGGGGCAAATAAGAAACCCTGAAATACATCGCAGTTATTCTCTAGTAAAAATGCTTTTTTACTTTCGCTATCGACCCCCTCACCTATAACGGGTATCCCTAAACTATGGGACATATTGATAATAGCCATCACCAATTTTCTGCCCTTGGTAGAGGCTTGAGCCTGCTCAATAAAGGTATGGTCTATTTTGGTAATGGTGATGGGATATTTGACTAAATAAGAAAGTGATGAATAACCGGTTCCAAAGTCATCAAGTGCGATAGCAATACCATAATCTTTTAGTGTTGTTAGAGACGTTAGGGCGCTCTCAGAATCAGCAATCATAATTGATTCGGTAATTTCAATGCAAAAATTTTCTGGTTCTAGTTCATGCAGCTCTATGGTATTAATGATTAACTCTTCAATTTTTTGATTCATGAAGTGCTTGGCAGATAGGTTAACGGAAATTTTGCATTTTTTGGGAATTACGCCACTGTCTAACCATTTTTTCCATTGGCAACAAGTTTGTTCAATGATCCATTCCGTCACGGGAATAATTAGGCTAGTGTCTTCTAATAAGGGAATAAACACACCAGGTGACACAAACCCTGTTTCAGCTTTATGCCAACGTAATAAGGCTTCAGCGCCGGTTAACTCACCACTAATGGCATCTAACTGAGGCTGGTAGTAAACGCTAAATTCTTGATTTTGAATCGCGCTGCTTAATGCGCCCGACAACTCGACACGGTAGCGATGCAGATAGTTTAATTCAGCCGAATAAAAATAATACTGATTGCGCCCTAGCTCCTTGGCTTTATACATGGCTAAATCCGATTGCCTAATCATACCGTCGGCATTTTTAGTCTCTTCAGAGCTTAGTGTAATGCCTATGCTTAAAGTAATTGTGACCTTCTTGTGCTGAATTTCAAACGGTTCAATAAACTCATAAAAAATTTTCTCGCAGGCATTTTCTACATCTTTCATGTCATCTACATCATTTAGTATGATGGTAAATTCATCACCAGCAAAACGCGAAACGGTGTCGCTGTTGCGTAAACATTTTTGTAGTCTTAATGCCGCCAGTTTTAATAATTCGTCTCCCCACTCATGGCCAAATGTGTCATTGATGTCTTTAAAATGGTCTAGGTCAATGAACAATAGGGCAAATTTGTCTTGGCTTCTGTGGTAATGAATAATGCATTGATCGAGCCGGTCGCTAAATAATCCTCTATTGGGTAAAGTGGTTAAGCGATCATAATGGGCCGCATAGCGTAATTCATCTTCCATTTCTTTACGCCGAGTAATGTCGCGCATGATGCAGGTGTAGACCGTGCGATTTTCACTTTCAATTTTGGTAATAGACATATCAATTTGCACTGCTCTGCCATCTTTATAGCGGCCTTCGCACTCGCTTGAATCAGAAAGAACCGTACTTGAAAACTGCAAGATATTGCCTGTTGTCGCAGCTCTTGAGTTAAATTTATTTGGTAGAATATGATCAATGTGTTTGTTTTGTAACTCACTCATCTTATAACCAAACAGATAAGCACCCGATCGATTAATGCTGGTTATGATGCCATCTTCCGTAATGGTGAGTATGCCGTCGTTGGTATTGTCCCGTAGGCGCTTTAATTCAAGGTTTAAATTCTCAATTTGAGATTTCATGTCGTACATGCGTTCAATGCCTTTTACGAAGGCAGTGAATATGGTTTCATCTAAGGGTTTATTTAGATAAAAGTCACCCCCTGCTTTAATGCCTTTTTCGTAATAGCTATGGTCAGACACGGTACTCATGAAAGTAATGGGTATCCAAGTCAGTGAGGTTTTTCTTATTTTCTCAACCAGCTCAAAACCGTTCATGAGGGGCATTTCAACATCGCAAATTATAAAGTCAAATGACTTCTCTTTTAGAAGTTGAATGGCATCAAACGCGTTATCTAGGGTGCATACCTCATGGCCCATTTCATTTAGCCATGCTTCTACAATTAACCGAATGAAGCGGTCATCATCCACTACAAGTACGTTCATGGTTATCCGGCATAAGGGTATAGCTTAACTATAGGTAAGGGGAACTGCACTGTTATATCAAATATTAATGAACTGAATAGGTAACCTACTTCATGGCTATATAAACACTTTAACGATTTAGGTAAAAAAGTATTGATTTAACAATTTTGACATGTCGATATTAAACGCCTTAGGGGAGCTTGCACCTTTAATAGAAAAGCCACAATGGGGGGATGAAAGATCCATGTTTTTCGTTTTTATATAGTGTTTAGAATTTACATTGTAAAAAACCTTAACCTTGGGTTTAGTGGGAGCACTGTTGTAAAAATGAGTGACCAGAGCTAAACGCTGAGTTTGATGCTGTTGAATCAACACAAGTGTCCCTGGAGGGTAGCTGCCTATGCATTTAATAAACTGATGCACTAAAGGGGTGCTTAAGCTTTTATCGGCTTCGCTTAATAATGCTTTCAAGACAATTAAAGTAGAATCCATATCCTGTTGGCTACGAATCATTTCAAATTGATCCACAATGGCAATGATTTTGGCAAAAAAAGAAATGTCGTTTTTAAATCGACCGCTTGGATAGCCGCTGCCATTGATACGCTGACAACTTTGTAACGCAGCGGTTTTGCTGATGGCGGGCATGTCAGGAAACTGTCGGTTTAAAATATCGCGGGCCAATGCGATATGACCTTTGATAAGAGGCGATGGCTCTGGGTTTAAACAAGCAGTATGAGTGAGTTGCTTGGGAATCAGTACCTTGCCGATATCATGAAAAAGTCCCGCCAGAACCAAGTGCTGTATGATGGTTCTATCATAACCTAAGCTTTTAGCGAATATCCCACTTAACACGCCGGTATTAACCAAATGCTCAAATAAATCACTATTTTGATTTTTAGCTAGGGTGAGTAAGATTAAAGAATCTTTATCTAAAATGATATTGTCGGTTAACAAGTTAGAAATGCGAATGGATTCATTAGCATCCACTTGGCCATTGCTGTTGATGACTTTGGAATAATTTTCAAATACTTTTTTAGACTCGCTTAAGGCTCTGTCTAAAGCACTATATTGGCTGGCCTTAATGTGTGGTGTTTGTTTTTCTTTATTATTAGGTTTCTTATGAATTAAAGGTGCTTCGTTTAATGTAACACTGGTATCTAGCGGCTGTTCGTCAGGAAGGTGGCTAATATAGACTTGCTTGATGCCCTTATTCTTTAACTGTTGAATCACATCTTCGTTTCGTACCACTCCGCAACGCTTCACTGATCCTTTTGTTTTCGGATCAATTACCCCAGTCACTTGCATACCCACTTTCAGGTCAGCGACATCTATCTGAATCATGGTTAATCCAATTCAAGGTGATGACTAAATTATAGAATTGAATTGCTATGGTTGTAGGGTAATTTAAGAATTTATTAGACTGATTTTGCCTATAGTGCATGGGGTCTTTATTATTAATAATGGAACAATAAGCTCCTTTTATATCAAAATGTTTGGTTTTATTGTTTTTTAATTGCAGAGTGAATGGGATCTATAATGCTGGCTATTTCCAACATAGTAGCCAGTTATCTCCTATACTTAATAAGTTATATTCAGAGTTTTTTTGGAAAACACCTTTTAAATAACACCAGCGAAATTTTTTGTATTTTTATTTGAGTAGTAATATGAATAATCGCTTTGCTCAACTAAGAAATATCCATGGAATAAAACTGATACTGTCTTTGGTTTTTATTTTCATAGCGGGGGTGTTTTTTTTACTTGGCTATGTTCAAGCTTTACAAGTTAAAATTGTACAAACCGCGGCATTAGAAAGTGCAAAATTATACTCTGATGCGCTTAGAGAGTTTCGAACTATCTACACCTCTGAAGTAGTAGAAAGAATACGCTCTCACCCCGACATCAGTGTAAGCCATGATTATTCTAAATTAAAATACGCAATTCCTCTACCTGCCACCTTAAGCATGAAGCTAGGAGAACACATAGGCAGCCATTTAAAAGGGGCAGAGACTTATCTTTATAGTCCGTTTCCATTTCCATGGCGTACAGAGGAAGGAGGCCTTAAAGATGATTTTCAAAATGATGCCTGGCAATTTTTGCGTGCTAACCCAGAAGCCTACTATTTTAAATTTGTGACCTATAAGGGGCGCAAAGTACTGCGTTACGCCACTTCAGATATCATGCGACCAGGCTGTGTTAATTGTCATAATGATCATTCGCAAACGCCAAAATCCAATTGGAAAGTAGGCGATGTGCGTGGGGTGTTGGAGATAATTCACCCTTTAGAGAAAGTAAACGAACAAAATGAAGAGGGTAAAAGAGGCTTAATTATTTTGACGGTTATTCTTATTTTAACGGTGTTATTGTGTTTGATTATCTTAGTTTATAAATTTCAAAGAAATACCAGAGACCTTGAAAATATAGTACGAGATAGAACAGCGCAGGTTAAAGAAACTGAAAAAAAATTAAATACTGCAAAAAAAATGGCAGCCATAGGCGAAATATCATCAGGCATTGCCCATGAAATTAATCAGCCTCTGGCTGCAATGAAGATAACGAGCACTAGCCTCAGAAAATCCATTGAAGCAGCCAAGACGACGAGAGCGTATGAGCAACTTAGCCGCATTGAAGGGCAGGTTGAGCGCATTGATACGATTATTAGACAATTAAATACACACAATGCTGATATCGGTAGTCAAGCTCATGAAGTAGTCGAAATTCAAGAAGTGGTTAATGCTGCGGTTAATCAATCTAAGCCAGCCATTGAACAAAATGAATGTGAGCTTGAAGTAAATATGCCCAATGAAAGTATATTGATTATGGCGGATGTGTTGGAGCTTCAAAGAGTGGTTATTAATCTAATTACTAATTCTTTACATGCATTAGAGCTTAATAAAAATAAGAAAATTTGTTTAAACGTAATTGCACACGACAACAGTGTTTGCATTGATATAGAAGATAACGGCAGCGGAATTCCTGCCGAAATACAAGATAAAATATTCGACCCATTTTACACCACTAAAGAGGTGGGTAAAGGCACTGGGTTGGGGTTGTCCCTTTGCTATGGCATTATTAAAAAGCATGAAGGCACCATAAAAGTAGATGCTAGTTATAAGCTGGGAGCACGTATTTCTATTACGCTTCCGATTCATTCTAAACGTTAACTGAGTACTTTGAATATGAGGCGTTATGTAATGTTAGAAAGGGTGGTTAGCAAGAAATTTAAATTATGTGTAAATGACCTAAGGATATTGGATTTCGATTATGGATTATTAAATTAGTATCAATAGTGAGAGCTGGCATGAAGAAAATATTAATAATTGATGATGATGTTGACTTAAATATCTCGTTAACTGAATTCTTGGAAGATGAAGGGTTTCAAGTTTTTAGTGCCCATAATGGTAAACAAGGATTGAAGTTGGTGGATTCTGAGCAACCAGACCTTGTGATAACCGATATTGTTATGCCTGATATGGATGGAACTGAAGTGGTGATTAACCTAGCAGGAAGGGATACTGAGCATCCACCAAAGGTGATTGCCATGTCAGGGGGCGGAAGAATAAGCGGCAAGGATTATTTGTCTTTTGTTAAAAATTTCAAGGTTGATTGTGTGTTCGAAAAACCGTTTGAAGTGGAAGAGCTATTAAGTTCGATAAAATCCTTATTGGCTTAAATTGAATTACCAAAGGTATTTTTAGGCTTTATATTTCCGCTCGGCAGTGTGTAGGCTTGACTGGATGGCAGTTTGTTTGTGCCAATCAGTTTTAGGTCTCTTTAATTGGCATTATAATCTTTTAGATCAGCTGATTTTTACTGCCTTACTAAATAAAAATAGCCTGTTTGATGTTTTTTGAACTCGCCTACTAGTTGGCTCATTTTAGCCAGCTTTAACTGTCTATTTCAATTGTATATCACCCGGCCTCTACTAATCTTAATTTATCCTTTACATTCATAATATAGCCCTAATAAAAGTGGTGTTATTTAGAAATGCCTGAAAAAATACTGGTTATTGAAGATGACGCCTTTATTGGCGATATAGTCGCCAAGCACTTGTTGAACCACAATAATTTTCATTGTGATGTGGCCGATACCATTGAAAAGGCCAAGTCCTTTTTAGAAAACAGCCATGAATACTTTGCGGCGATTGTTGATCTTGGCCTTCCTGGTCATGAGTTAGGGGCGGGTTTGGCGTTAACTACGGAATATGATATTCCATCTATCGTATTTACCGGTAATGATGATCCTGACATATATGAACAATTCTCGTCATCAACCCTCATCGATTTTGTGAATAAGTCTGGTGCAGCGAGTATTCGCTATATTTCTAGCCTGCTAGAGCGCGTATATAGAAATCAATTCATCAGGATTCTGGTGGTAGATGATAGCGTCAGCGCCCGTAATAGTTTAACAGCCTTGCTTAGGAATCATGCATTCTCGGTGATATCTGCAGGCAGTGGCGATGAATGTTTTACTATGCTTTCCCATGAGCCCGATATTGTCATTATTGATCAATATTTACCTGATATTATGGGTTATGAATTGTGCGCTAAAGTGAGGAAGGAAAACAAAAACGAGCGCTGCCAGATTATTGGTGTTTCCAGTAAAAAAGACCGCAAACTATCGGCGCTATTTCTTAAGAATTTTGGCAATGATTTTATATATCGTCCATTTGATCCTGAAGAGTTTTGTAATCGTATTAATCAAAGAGCTGAATTAATTGATCACATTCGTGAGCTAGAGCGCTTAAGTGATGAAAAAAACAAATTTTTAGCCATGGCAGCCCATGACCTTCGTAGCCCATTGAATGTGATTCAACTGGCCAGTAATCGTATGGTTAAATTATTACCCACTGGAGATAAATTACTTAAACCGCTGGATATTATTTTAAATAGCATTAAAAGTATGCAGAATTTAGTGGGTGAATTATTAGATATAGGGGCCATAGAGTCAGGTCAGTTTGAATTGAATAAACTGGCTTTAAATCTTAGCGAGGTAGTGATCAGCTCGGTTGATAGTTATGATGATAGCGCTAATGATAAAGCCATTGTATTGATAAAAAATGTGCCTGATAGCCTTATGGCAGAGGTGGACCCAGTGAGAATTAAGCAGGTTATCGATAACCTTCTCAGTAATGCCATTAAGTACAGCCCACATGATAGGAAGGTGTTTATATCATTAGAAAAGCAAAATAAAAAAATAACATTTACTGTAGAAGATCAGGGGCCTGGCATTGAAAGTCACCAGTTAGAGCAATTATTTGTGGCCTTTAAGCGCTTGGGACATACTACAACAGGTGGTGAAAGTAGCCATGGTTTGGGCTTGTCTATATGCTTTAAAATTATTGAAGCCCATAATGGTCGTATTAAGCACCAAGAAAGTGAAAGTGGCGGCAGTAAGTTTTACTTTGAGTTGCCATTAGAATAATTTTATCCTCTACTGCTTAGTTATCTCTTCGATACAATTTACGGTTAACTTCATAAACTTATCCATGTCAGGAAGCAGGGTTTGAATAGAATCCAGCTTGTCTAGTTTGCTCAATTCTTCTATTTGTACGCACACGTCAGCTAGGTTATCAGCACCAATGAGTCTGGCGGCCGATTTTAATTTGTGAGCAAGCTCCCCCGCTTCATGGGTATTTTTTTCGTTTACCATTAGGTGCATTTCTTTAAGTGTATTTAAAGAAGGCGTGACAAATTCTCTAAGTATTTCATGCTGCATGTCAATATCATCACCTACAAAACTGGCTAGTTTCTCAAGGCTCACTAGGTTTTCAGTCTCTAATTTAATCGATTCAGGTTCAGACTCAGGTTCAGGCTCAGGTTCAGGTTCAGGCTCAGGCTCAGGTTCAGGTTCAGGTTCTATTGTATTATTTTCAGGTTCCAGCGCGCTTTCTTTTGGCGTGTTATTATCTTGATCATCATCAGTCATCATATTGCCTTCTTTGTTGATTGAGCTCTTTTCTGATATTTGTTCTGACCAAAAAGCGAGTTTTTCTTTTAGCAAATTAAGTTCAATAGGCTTTGCAAGATAATCGTCTATTCCCATGGATAAATATCGCTCATCTTCACCCTTCATGGCATTGGCAGTGATGGCAACAATAGGAATATGACCGTTATTTTTTGATTCGATATCCCTTATTGCTTTAGTGAGCTCCACACCGTCCATTTCTGGCATATGCATGTCGGTTAATATTATGTCGTATTTAGCGGCCTTCCACATTGTCAAAGCTTCGGCACCGTTATTGGCCATATCAAATTCATAACCCAGCATACTAAGTTGGCGCCTAATGACCTGCTGGTTGGTAAAGTTATCTTCTGCCACAAGAATTTTTATACTGAATTTGTTTTTCTCTATGGTGTTGGCGACCACCACAGTGTTAAGTGCTTCTTGATTAATGACAGAATCGATTCGTTTATAAAACTGTATTTTACTAACAGGGTTCACTCTTAAAAATATTAAGTCATCGCTTTTTTCCATATCGATGCGTTCACCGTGATCCAATAGTATTAATACACTGGCATTAACCAGTTTATTTGAAGATTTTAATTGTTGATATTTCTCACGTCTTTTTGCCCATGGCCAACCACTACCAATGATATAAAGACAGGGAGCTTGCTGACATTTACCGGCCAGCTCTACGATTTCATCTAAATCATTACAGACCTGTTGCTCCACCTTGGTCATTTTTAAATAATGAGACAATATTTCAATTTGTTCAGGAAATTTAAGCGCTAAACAAATACTTTTATTTTCCAAATTAGGAGGGTTATAGGTGTCCTCACTTTCAATGGCCTCTGATTTTAAGTAAACATGGAACTTAGACCCCACATCAATTTCACTTTCTACATCTATTTTACCTTGCATAAGTTTGACTAGATGCAGACATATAGATAGGCCTAAGCCGGTTCCACCGTATTTTCGAGTGGTGGCTGTGTCGGCTTGGGTAAATGGTTTAAAGAGACTCTCTAGTGCCTTGGGAGACATGCCTATGCCGTTATCTGAGATCTCAATATGTAAGCTTACCTGTGAGCTATCTTTATTGTCGGCATCTAGGGATACTCTAATATAAACGCTGCCTTGTTTTACGCCTTCGCTCTTGGTGAATTTAATAGCATTGCCGATCAAATTAAATAAAATTTGCCTAACCCGAACAGGGTCTCCTTGCAAATACTCAGGCACTTCATTATCTATTCTCACCTGTAACTTAAGTGATTTTTCTGCTGCGTTGCTAGATAAAACTTCCGCGACACTGTCCACCACTTCATATAAATTATAGGTGGTTTGTTCTAATGTCATTTTGCCGGCTTCAATTTTAGAAAAATCAAGAATGTCATTAATAATTTGAAGCAGCGAAAAGGTGGAATCTCGAACAGTAGAGAGCATTTGGTTCTGCTCACTGTCCAGCTCGGTGTATTGCATCAGGTCAATCATGCCCACTATGCCATTCATAGGCGTACGTATTTCATGGCTCATGGTAGCGAGAAAATCACTCTTGGATTGGTTGGCGCTTTCGGCTAGATTTTTGGCTTTTTCAAGTTCGTCCTGAGTGCGTTTACGTGCAACGTAAGCCGAAATTTGATTGGCCAGTGATTCCAATACATTAATTTCATCGGCATTAACGCACTGCTCTTCTGTGGGTTGTGACATTTCTTTATAGGAAACATGAATTTGGCCTATTACCGATCCGCCATATTTAATTTCCTGCTTGTGATGGATATCATATTCTTGCCAGCCTCCCGATTCATAAAATTGAGGAAATAGTTCAATTTTGGCACATACTAGGTGTGGATAGCGCATGGCGGTGGTGATCATATTCACCACCACATACATGACATCATCGACGCCATAGTCGGCGTTAAACATGATATTAAGGGCTGAATATAAAAAATTAGCTTCCTTCATTCTTTGATCTAATTTTAAAATTGAATTTTCCCGCTCTTTTTCTGACTCCGATCTTTCTAAATTTAGCCCGAGGTGGTTGGTGAGCTGCTCTAATAGGTCCAGTATTTCAATGTTTTTGGATAAATCTTCTGTATGGAATGCCTCTACCACCGCAGTCACTCTGCCCCACACTTGAATGGGATAGTAAAGCCCAGTTTTTAGGGGTTCATGGGTAATTCTATCCTCACTTTCTTTTAATTTGTCTTCGTCGGCCCATAGGTATTTTCCAGATCGTAAAGCTAACCCAACTAGCTTCTCATCTATGTTGTACTGTCTGTCTTGGGTGGCTAACACAAAGTCTGGGTACTGCTCGGGCTCATCGTTGCTCCATTTGTTTAGGGGAATAAGGTGGCTGGAAGATAAGTCTTCAATAATATAGGCGTGTACAATGGGCCATTTAATGTATTTTGAAAGACTGGCCAGCAGAATGTCTAGGCCTTCCTTTAAATTGTTAGAATGAGAGAACGACCACCCCGTCTCTTTAACAATGATGGCTCGTGTTTCACTGTCGCTCAGTACACTAAAAGTATTCACTTGTTCTGTTACATCTTGAACCATGGCGATAATATTCAGTAGCTTGCCCTCTTCAGTAAAATTAGGCGTCATATACCAATCGCAAAATATGCGTTCACCATTTCGTATGTTTTCAAGGCGTAATTTTGTTTTAGTTTTTGAGCCCGCGCACTTCCTAAATGCATTTATGTGATCACTTTTTTGAGAAAATATACTCGCAACGCTTTTACCTATTATGCTTTCCCTTCTAATTGAAAATATTTGTTCAGCCGATGAATTCCATCGTGTAACTTTAGCTTTATCATTAAACTTTATAATGGCCATGGGGCTAACTTCAATCAGCTCTGAAAAGCTATTTTCTAGCATATTGTTATGCTGTATGTTTTGCTTTTTTATAAGTTCAATTTTTTCATCTTTATTGCTAATGATATCGGAAACATCACGGCCACTAATAATGCAATATAAATTGTTTTCTGTGTTATCTGGTAGTCGCTTAAATGTGAATTCATATTTCTTGCCTGCATTGTTGCTGATGTCTATGTTTTTCTTTTGGGTCTCTGATTCTTTTAGGTTGCTTATACAGCGACTAATTTTATCCTTGGTAGTTTGCTTGCCTATGAATTCTAAGTCTTTAAAGTAATGGCCTATACAAAGTGAATGGCTTTGACCTGATAAAATACTACCCGCATCATTCACTTCAATTATTTTTTGTTTTTTATCAACAATAAAAATAGCATCGCTTAGTTCGTTAAATAATTGATGTTGCTGATAATTGGATTTGCTCAAATTTTTATGTTTTTCTTCCAGTCTTGAAAGTTTTTTGTTTAATGGCCATAAAAATAGCAATGAGGTGATGAGTAAAAGCAGTAATATTAAGATTCTATGAATGTAATTAAGCCCTAGAACTTCATATGCAGATAAAAATTCAATTACATCAAGCTGGGTTTCTATATCAAGAAGAGATGCAGTCAGAAAGAGCGACAGGGCAGGGATCAAATATAAGAATAATGTGCTATTGGTGAATCTTTTCATATCGCAGTCTTGTGATTGTATATGTCAGCGATGCGCTCAAGTAACTCTTCTTTTTTGGCAGGCTTTACAATGAAGTCACAGGCGCCTGATTTCAAACATTCTTTAACGACGGCTTGTTCGCTATGACCGGTTAACATAATGATATGCGTTTCTTTGAATTTCTGGTTTGACTTTATTTTCTGAGTCACCTTAAGGCCATTCATCTTGGGTAGTTTTATATCCATTAGAATGATGTTTGGCATCCAATTTTCAGTTATATTTAAAGCACTTATGCCATCACCCGCTACTTCAACTAAAAAGCCTTCTCGGCTTAGCATCATTTCCATCATTTTTTGATTAACGACTTCATCTTCAACAATCAGTATTTTTTTGGCGCCTACTTGGCTATCACCTGTCTCTTATACACATCTCCGAGCCCAC